>Ga0115559_1000077_pt1 | contig 64192 bp, 62 predicted proteins | sample COGITO_mtgs_1105_3_FD_87281 | JGI IMG/M metagenome (GOLD analysis project Ga0115559, IMG submission 87281) | Pelagic marine microbial communities from North Sea - COGITO_mtgs_110506 | ecosystem: Environmental > Aquatic > Marine > Epipelagic | place: Germany:Helgoland, sampling site Kabeltonne... | reverse complement strand
GCTTGCCCCTTTTAGATCTTTTGGTTCAATAACCTCTTGTCCATTTTGATTAGTTGTTGAAAAGAAATTGTTGACAAGTACTGTAGGTAAAGATCGTATCCCGTTATTCCAGTAATTAGCAAAAGTACTATATGAAAAATTGTAATTTCCTCCACCTACACAAGCTAAAGATGATTCTCCTGCATTTCCAATGACCAAGTTAAAGCCTAATATATCAGCTTGTCTAGCCAGAATTCCAAAATTAGCGTGGTTGTGAATTTCAGTATTATTAATAATCGTAGTTGAATTAGAACCAGAAATACCATCTATTAATAACCCAATAATTCCATTCTTAATAATGGCATGATTGATAGAGTTATTTTTACTGCCCTCGCGAAACCATATAGCTCCCCATTGCCCAGGAATAGTACTAAAAGAATTTTCTAATCGATCGCCTTCAAAAATCACCTTTTGATTTAATGAGCCATCTACATTTAATGAGCCATCAGTATCTACAATCAAGCCAGAATTATCATGAAAATGAATTTTTGTTCCGGCATCTATGAGTAATGTTTTATTTGCTGGTACTGCTGCATAGCCATATATCACATAGGGCTTTGTGTTTGTAAAATTCAATTCAGCATCGGTTAAAAAGCGGCCTTTAATTGTAGTGGGCTGACCATTTAAACTCAAGGAATCTATTTCCATGGTAATTGGATCTTTACCTGGAAAAATAAAATGAGCATCTTGCACCAAAGTCACTAAATCTATATCTTGTTGATTGGTTCCTGTATCGAATAAAATTCGATCGGTATACAAGGGGTTTGAAACTGAGGTGACATCTATTGTTGTCTCTACAAAAATGAAAATACTGTCTTTGGCAAGAATATCAATATTCTGAAAATCTTTTCCAGGAATACCATCAACATTCAATCGATAGTTTGAACCTGTGCCGTTTTCTAATGCAATATTAGGAATGGTAATATCATTATTACCTCTATTGTAAACTTTTAAATTATAGGTAGCAGAACCAATATTGGTAAAGATAGTGTCTAAGAAAATAGTATCTCTAGAAAACTCTAACTGACCAAAACTAGGAATGGTACTAAAATCTTTCCGACAAGAAGTGATTGAAATGGTAAGTACAATAAAGAAAAGAAAAACTAAATTTCTCATTCATCAAATTTATATAAAAGTATAACTTTTAAATGATTTGATTATTGTTGTTTTACCAATTCAATCTCGAAGAGTTTACTCCAGTTTTTACCAGTAACAAACAGGCGATTGTTTTCGGCATCAAAAGCAATACCATTCAAAACATCATCGTCTTCTAGTTTTTGAGACTTTAAAACATCATCTCGTAATCCATTTAAGCTAGCTAGACCTTCAACAACACCATTTTCAGGATTAATAATAACAATGGCAGATCTTATAGGTTTTTCTGTAATCCATCTATTAGCATAAATTTTACCATTAACATATTCTAATTCATTTAATCTACTAATTTCACCCTTATTATAGTAAGCTTGAATATGACGTTTCTCTTTTTGAGTTTCAGAATCTAAAAACCAAATTTTAGAAGTTCCATCAGATTTAATCAATTCAGTTTCTGAATGTGTCAATCCCCAACCTTGTTTACTTCTTCCATAAGGAAACTCTTTTTCCATTGAAAGCGTTTCTAAATTGTACACAAACCCTTTATGTGCTTGCCAGGTTAAAAAGTAAATTTTATCATTAAAAATGGTCATTCCTTCACCAAAATAACGATTATCAATATCTATTTTTTGCAAAACCTTTCCAGTTTTTAGTTCAACTTTTCGAATGCTCGATTCACCTCTTCTACCCGTACTCTCATATAAGAACCCATTGTGATATTCAAGACCTTGTGTATACGCTTTGGAATCGTGTGGATATGTGTTTATAATTTTATACGTATAAATAGCAGGAGCTACATTGGCTAGAATTTCTATAGAGTTGTTTACTCTTTTGCTTTTTCCTTCTCCGTATTTTACCATAGCAGAGACCATGTATTTACCAACTCCGTAATTTTTTGTATCTAAAGTGAAGGCATTATTTTCTGATGAAACTTCCTTTCCATTCACAAAAAAAGTAACTTTTTCAAAAGGATTGTTGTTTTCTTCTGTTAAACTCACAGCAACTTGATCGTTCAAGGTTGCCTTTTTCTGCACCTTAATTGCAAATTTGTAATCAGCTTCACATGAAGCTAACGTAATGACTGTCAGTAGAAAAATAGAAATTTTACAGATAGGTTTCATTCAGGTTATTTTTATACAAATAAAACAATTTATTTGTTTGTAAATTCAAAAATATGGTTAAATTTGCAAGCTCAAAAGGCAAAACTATTGCTTTTTGAATAATTAAGAGAAAGCCTTACCAACTTTGTGCTTAAAACAACAAGTAAAATAAAATATTTTAAAAGATATAAAAATGAGAAAAGGTATTCATCCAGAAAATTACAGAATGGTCGCTTTTAAAGACATGTCTAACGGAGATGTTTTTTTAACACGTTCTACTACTAACACTAAAGAAACTTTAGAAGTTGAAGGTGTTGAGTATCCTTTAGTAAAATTAGAGATTTCTAGAACTTCTCACCCATTTTATACTGGTAAGTCTAAATTAGTAGATACGGCAGGACGTATTGACAAGTTCAAAACGAAATACGCAAAATTCAAAAAGTAATTTTGTAGTACATCATATTAAAAAGCCTCGACATTGTCGAGGCTTTTTTTATACCTAATATTTTCTCAGCTTTTTACGATTTCGCTTAAGTATTTGTTTCAAAGCAAACTCGATCAATTTAGCTTTGAACCTCGAATCTATTTTATATTGATCTGCCTCGTCATATAATTTCTTTTCGTTACGTTCTATATGATTCTTTTGTTTCGTGATATCTGCTTTCCATTCATTCTGTTTTAATTGGTTTTGTCTAGGTAAGTTTCCTAAAGTATTAGAAACTAAGATCTCAGAATTCAGATTATTTATATGATCATATAAAATTGATAAATGTTGGTTGTAATAACGCAAAAATGAAAAATATTTCTTTTGCTTAAGAGATTCAATAATCAACTCTTTTAGAATTGAGTTGATATCATCAAGAATACTATGAACCGTCAAAATATAGTTTGAATACGCACTACTCATGTTTTTATAGCTAGGCTTTAATAAATGAGTTAGGACTATGTTTGAATCCTGATTGTTTAAATAACGGTTGAAGTATTCTGACTCAGCTTTATTAAAGATACTGAATGAATCAATTTTAGGGATCTCACCTTTTTTGGTTTCAATTAAAAAAAATTTGTGATTTTCACGCATTTCTAATTCGAGCCATCTATTTCTCACTTTTAGATAATTTCGAGTAAAGACTTGACTCAATCTATTAAAATAACTATAACGTCTTAATATTTTAGCTATATATTTTTTGTTTTCAAAGGTCAGAGGCTCTCGTTTGGATAGTAAATAGAGGAATTTTTCAAGATTTTTATCCTTCCCGATCTCCTTAAGTTGAGATTCAAAAATAAAATCAGTAATCTCTACTAAGGTTGCCCAATTATGGTCAATTCTATTTCTTAGTTGAACTTCAACAACTTTATCATCTCCTTCTTGTTGTAAATATAGATGAAGAGATCTATAACCATTTGATTTGGGTTTCTTTATGTAATCCGTCCTTTTTCTTACGTTAAAGTTTTTTGTAATTAGTTTCTCTAGCCTATATATTTCACGATCATTATCTACTATACATCTACATCCCGATATATCCCACATTCTAGCGAATTTTTGCTTTTTATCGAGCCTTTGAAGTTTTCCAATAATGGTTTCAATTCGCTTTAGTCGATATGTAATGATCGCATTTTTATTCACTCTTCTACTTAAAGAACTAAGAGCGTTAAAAGTTAAATTAGTTGTGTCTTTGAATGAAATTCGATGTTCTTGAATTTGCTCCTTTGTTGAATTTTGAATATTTGGATATTCAGTACGTATTTTATCTCCGAGACGATTCACGTCTCCCTTAGTCAATAAGGTTTTTTTCATTAGAGCTTAAATTTTCCCCACTTGGTTCAATATATTAGTTATAATTCTTGTGTATCCAAATTTAGCATTTTCCGCCTTGAATAGCAATGAACTAGAATGGTTAATAATAAAAAAAAACCGCTCCAATCTGGAGCGGCTTTTACAAATAAACGAATCAACGTTTTATATTAAGCTTCCATATAATCCTCAATCGGATTACAAGAACAAATTAAGTTTCTATCACCATACGCTTCATCAACACGCCTCACACTTGGCCAGAATTTGTTATCAGAAACATAGTCCAATGGAAATGCTGCTTCCTGTCTAGAATATGGGAACTCCCATTCATCGGCAGTAATCATTGCCATGGTATGCGGTGCATTCTTTAATGGGTTGTTTGGTTCTTCTTTTGTAGCAAAAGCAACCTCTTTACGAATAGAAATCATGGCTTCACAAAAACGATCTAGTTCAGCTTTGTTTTCAGATTCAGTAGGTTCTATCATCATGGTTCCAGCCACAGGGAATGATACCGTAGGAGCGTGGAATCCATAGTCCATCAAACGTTTTGCAATGTCTACCACTTCAATTCCGTTTTCTTTAAAATCACGACAATCGATAATCATCTCATGTGCCGCTCTTCCCATTTCACCAGAATACAATGTTTCATAATGTCCATGCAATCGCTCTTTGATATAGTTTGCGTTCAAGATGGCCAATTTTGTAGAATCGGTAACACCTTTTGCACCCAACATGGTAATATATCCATAAGAGATTAAACAAGCCAATGCGCTTCCCCAAGGAGCTGCAGAAATTGCTGTAATGGCATTCTTCCCACCAGTTGGAATAACAGGATTGCTTGGTAAAAACGGAACCAACTGTGGAGCTACACAAATAGGTCCAACTCCAGGTCCACCACCACCGTGAGGGATGGCAAATGTTTTATGTAAGTTTAAATGACAAACATCCGCTCCAATCGTAGCAGGATTTGTCAATCCAACTTGTGCATTCATGTTTGCACCGTCCATATAAACCTGTCCGCCGTTATCATGAATGATCTGTGTAATTTCTTTAATAGCACTTTCGTAGACTCCGTGAGTAGATGGATAGGTCACCATCAATGCTGCTAAGTTGTCTTTGTGCAGAATGGCTTTTGCTCTTAAATCTTCAACATCTATATTTCCGTTCTCTGCAGTCTTGGTTACAATCACTTTCATTCCTGCCATCACAGCAGAAGCAGGATTTGTTCCGTGTGCAGAAGCTGGAATCAAACAAATGTTTCTATGATGATCTCCATTGCTCATGTGATATGCTCTAATGGTCATCAATCCAGCAAATTCACCTTGAGCACCAGAGTTTGGTTGTAATGATGTACCAGCAAAACCAGTAATAACATTCAACTGATCCTCTAATTTTTTTAGTACTTCTTGGTATCCTTGAGCTTGATCTAAAGGAACAAATGGGTGAATATTTCCCCAGTTTGCCATGCTCAATGGCAACATTTCTGAAGCTGCATTTAGCTTCATAGTACAAGAACCTAAAGAAATCATTGAATGATTCAAGGCTAAATCTTTACGCTCTAACTTTTTGATATAACGCATCATTTCAGTTTCAGACTGATATGAATTGAAAACTTCATTGTCTAAGAAAGAAGTATTTCTTTTTGCTAGATCAGGAATCACATCGGCTTCAACAAATGCAGTCACTTCCTTAGCATCAATATTAAAAGCTTGTGTAAATATCTCTACGATTGCGTTTATTTCTTTCAATCCAACCGTTTCGTTTACGGAAATAGAAATGGTGTTATTGTCAATATAATTGAAGTTGATTCCATTTGCTTCCGCAACTGTTTTTAACACATTGGCTTCAACTTTTATAGTAAGCGTATCAAAGTAATGTGAGTTGGTTTGTTCGAAACCAAGATCTGTTAATACTTTTGCTAAGGTTGTTGTACTTCTGTGAACGTTATCAGCAATAAACTGAACTCCATCTTTTCCATGATATACGGCATACATTCCAGCCATCACAGCTAACAATACTTGAGCAGTACAAATATTAGAGGTTGCTTTTTCACGTTTAATATGTTGTTCACGAGTTTGTAATGCCATACGTAAAGCACGACCACCATCTCTATCTTTAGTAACTCCAATAATTCTTCCAGGAATACTTCTTTTGTATGCTTCTTTAGTTGCAAAATAACCTGCGTGAGGCCCACCGTAACCTAAAGGAATACCAAAACGTTGTGTAGTTCCGACTACAATGTCAGCACCAAATTCGGCAGGAGCTTTTAGTTTTACAAGTGATAAAATATCGGCAGCAACAGCAACTTTTATACTATTTGCATTCGCTTTTCCTACAAAGTCTGTGTAATCGTAGACCTGACCATGTTTTCCAGGATACTGTACAATGGCACCAAAAAACTCTTCTGAAAAGTCAAACTTTTGATGATTTCCAACAACCAATTCTATTCCAATCGGAATAGCTCTTGTTTGTAATACTGATAAATTTTGAGGTAAGATTTCTTCAGAAACAAAGAATTTGTTAACGTTCGCTTTCTTTTGTGCTCTGTCTCTTACATCAAACAACAAAGCCATTGCTTCAGCTGCGGCAGTCGATTCATCCAGCAAAGAAGCGTTGGCTAGCTCCATTCCAGTTAAATCACAAATCATCGTTTGATAGTTTAACAATGCTTCCAATCTTCCTTGTGCAATTTCAGCTTGATAAGGAGTATAAGCAGTATACCAACCAGCGTTTTCTAAAATATTTCTTTTGATAACACTTGGTAAAATACCTTCGTGATATCCTAAACCGATGTAACTTTTAAAGACTTTGTTCTTTTTAGAAAGATCTTCGATATGATTTAAGTATTCATATTCGCTCATCGGAGCATCTAACTGTAACGATTCTGATAAACGAATATCGCTAGGAACAGTTTCATCGATTAACTGCTCTAAATTGTCAACCTTAATGGTTTCAAGCATTTGTTTTTGCTCATTTTCATTCGGGCCGATATGTCTTCTTTGAAATGAATTTGTGTTCATCAATACATGGTTTAATTTGCGTACCAAAAATAATGAAAAATTGATAGTAATTCGCGTCCATTTTAGTTAAAAACTAATGAAATATTGCGCGTCCTTTTTTCAAAAGAAAGATTGCTTATTTTTGTGGTATGAGTTTCCTGAAAATACTTCTTAATTTTTATATCAATGCAAGTATTCACGTTGCTTTGGCTGTTTATAGCCTAGTTCGTGTCACCGAAATTTATTTTGATTTACCCTACAATGAAAACCTCAATTATTTTATTTTTTTCGCAACTATTACAGCATATAACTTTATAAAGTATGCCGGTGTAGCCAAATTCTACCACATGAGTTTGACAAAAAGTATGCGGTTGATTCAGCTTTTTTCTTTTGCTTGTTTTTGCCTATTATGTTACTACGCTTGGTTGTTGTCTTTTGAAACACTTTTGTATTTTTCGCCATTCGGATTGCTAACTATATTGTATATCATTCCTTTTTTAGGAGGCTTTCAAAAGAACTTACGTAAAATCAGCTACTTAAAAATCTTTGTAGTTGCTGGTGTTTGGGCGGGAGTTACCACAACCATTCCGCAATTGGTCGTTGAGTATGAAATTGACTCTAGCTTGGTTTTGGGTTTTGTACAAAGACTGCTATTTGTTTTAGCATTGATACTTCCTTTCGAAATAAGGGACATGCAATTAGATTTCGAGAATATAAAAACCTTGCCTCAAAAAATTGGTGTTGAGCAAACTAAAAAAGTAGGATTGGTATTGTTGCTTTTTGCATTGACTATAGAATTTCTAATCACGGATTCTGTCATTAATAAAAATATTTTTCTAGGTGTCTGTTTTGCATTACTATTCTTTTTAATGCGATCTAAAAAAACTCAATCGAAATACTACAGTGCTTTTTGGGTAGAATCACTGCCTATTTTATGGTGGGGTATCCTTCTTTTTATTCATCAATAAAATCATCATTTTAGCAGCTATTAGATTTAAAAACAACTCTTTACTCTAAAGAAATCGTTTTAGTAAATAATGTATTTAAAAGAAAGTTTTTAGGTTGCTATTTTGTAAGTTTATAGCTTCCAAAACAGGGATATGATTCATACTAGAAAAAACTTTGTATTCGATTTTGATAGTACGCTAACAAGGGTGGAAGCACTAGATGTATTAGCAGAAATTACACTTGTAAACAATCCTAAAAAAGAAGAGATAATCGATAAGATTATTGAAATCACCAACCTAGGAATTGATGGAAAGATCTCCTTTACAGAATCTTTAGAGCGTAGAATAAAATTGCTAAATGCGAAGAAATCTGACTTACCTGTTTTAATTGATGAACTTCGAAAAAAAGTTTCATTATCGATCGAAAGAAACAAAGAGTTTTTTGAAGATTTCTCTGACGATGTTTATGTAATTTCATGTGGATTCAAAGAATTTATTGATGACATCGTAAAGGATTATAACATCCCGTCAGAGCGAGTATATGCAAATACTTTTGTCTTTGATGAGAATGATGTAATTGTAGGTTTTGATGCTGATAATGTATTGTCTACTCACAATGGAAAAATTCAATGTTTAAAAGATTTGAATTTAAATGGAGAAATTCAAGTGATTGGTGATGGGTATAGTGATTATGTTACCAAAGAAGCTGGAGTTGCTGATAAGTTTTTCGCTTACACAGAAAATGTATCAAGAGAGAAAACGATTGAAAATGCAGATCATATTACGCCGAATTTTGATGAGTTTTTATATGTAAATAAATTACCGAGAAATATTTCCTATCCAAAGAATAGAATTAAAATTCTATTGCTAGAAAATGTACATCCCGATGCTTTTGAAAAATTGTCTACCGATGGATTTACAGTAGAAACTGTTGCTACAAGCTTACCAGAAGATGAATTAATAGAGCGATTAAAAGGAGTGCATGTTCTAGGAATTCGTTCTAAAACGCAGGTGACAAAAAGAGTAGTGGAGTCTGCAAATAAATTGATGGCAGTCGGAGCTTTTTGTATCGGCACAAAGCAAATCGATTTAGAAGCTTGTAAAGAAAACGGAATTACTGTTTTTAATGCCCCTTATAGCAATACGCGCTCTGTAGTTGAATTGGCAATTGGAGAAATTATTATGTTAATGCGTTCTGTCTTTCAACGTAGTACGGAATTACACAGCGGACAATGGAATAAGACAGCTCAAGGGTCTCGTGAAGTTCGTGGGAAAAAGCTAGGAATTGTTGGGTATGGAAACATCGGAAAACAATTATCAATTTTGGCAGAATCCCTTGGAATGGATGTGTATTATTATGATGTTGAAGATAAGTTAGCCTTAGGAAACGCAACAAGAGTTGAAAGATTAGAAGATTTGTTAGCCATTGCTGATGTGATTACGTTACATATTGATGACAATGCCGCAAACAAAAACTTTATAGGAAAAGAAGAATTAGATCAGATGAAAGAAGGTGCTTACCTAGTCAATCTTTCTCGTGGTTTTGTAGTAGATATTGTTGCATTGCGTGATGCATTGCATAGCGGAAAACTTTCTGGAGCGGCCGTAGATGTGTATCCAGAAGAACCTGGAGCAAATGGCGATTATTATACAGAGTTACAAGGTTTAGATAATGTAATTCTTACGCCACATGTTGGAGGAAGTACGGAAGAAGCGCAAAGAGATATTGCCGATTTTGTTCCTGGAAAAATCATGGCGTATATTAATTCAGGAAACACGGTAGATGCGGTAAACTTCCCAAATATTAGATTGCCAAGACAAACCAATGCGCATCGCTTTTTACATATTCATAAAAACGTACCAGGAGTAATGGCAAGTATTAATAGGGTTTTGGCTGAGTTCGAATTGAATATTACTGGACAATATTTATCTACCGATGCAAAGGTTGGATATGTAATTACAGATATCAATAAAGAATACAATAAAAAAGTAATCAAAGCGCTAAAGAACGTTGAAGGAACAATTAAGTTTCGAGTATTGTATTAAAATTTAAATCCAATTCCAATACTTGCCATATCAATCTTGTGACTCGTGTTAAAAGATCCAGAATAATGATCATTGAGTTGATACGTATATTTCAGCATTCCATAGAGTTTGTCCGAAAAATCACGTCTTAAACCGCCACTCAAACCAATAGAAAAATTATTCACGAATCTAGCACTTTTATCTGTCACATATCCTAGTTGAGGACCCAATAAAAAGCTTGTTTTTTCAGAAAATCGATATTTATACAATATTGGTAGTTGAAAATAGCTTGTTCCACTAAAATTGCTGTAGGTCAATTCTGAGTATATGCTGGATCTATTGGAGAACGAGAATTCAGATCCAAGTCCAATATAAAAACTGTTTCCGGTATTAAATCCTTGGTCTATCAAATCTCCTTGAACTGCTGCATTTTGTAAACCACCTACTATGGAAAACTTGGTTTCTTGGGCGTTGATTGAAATAGTGAAACCTAGAGCGATAATAATAAAAAAGTATTTTTTCATGATGTAAAATTTTTGTTGCAACGAATATATAAAATAGACGTAAACAGGTATTTGTCTTTAACCATCTTTAACGATAAACTGTCAATCATTAACATAAATTATCATAAAGATTAATCTTGATTATATGATGTTAAATAGAATATATAGGGTTATGTTCATGTCAAAATAAATCTATTAAGGTTAATTTTATCTGTATTTTTACAACATAAATAAATAAGGATACCATTTTCATACTATTTTTACTTGATGACACACCAAAACTCATTAGCCTACGCTCAGCAATTAGACCAAGAAGATTCGCTTTCTTATTTACGGCAAGAGTTCCATATTCCTAAAGATAAAGAAGGGAATGAATGGATTTATTTCACAGGAAACTCTTTAGGCTTACAACCTAAAACCACACAGAAATATATTCAGCAAGAATTAGACGATTGGGCTAATTATGGAGTTGAAGGTCATTTTGAAGCCAAGAATCCTTGGATGCCCTATCATGAGTTTCTGACAGAAACCATGGCGAAAATAGTAGGAGCAAAACCTATTGAAGTCGTGGTGATGAATACATTAACGACCAATCTTCATTTGTTGATGGTGTCGTTTTATCAACCCACAAAAACGAAATATAAAATTGTCATTGAGAGTGATGCCTTTCCTTCTGATCGATATGCAGTGCAGTCACAACTAAAATTTCATGGTTTTAATGCAGAAGAAGGTTTGGTAGAGTGGAAACCGAGAGAAGGAGAAGAATTGTTACGAATGGAAGATTTGGAAACCATTCTAGAAGAACAAGGTGATGAGATTGCTTTGCTAATGATCGGAGGCGTCAACTATTACACCGGACAATATTTAGATCTTAAAAAGATTGCCGAATTAGGAGATGCAAAGAATTGTATGGTTGGGATTGACTTAGCACACGGTGCTGGAAATATTCAACCAAACTTGCATCATAGTGGTGTTGATTTTGCCGCATGGTGTACCTATAAATATTTAAATTCAGGGCCCGGAAGTTTAGCAGGACTTTTTGTACATGAGAAGCATGCAAACAATAGAGATTTACCACGTTTTGCTGGATGGTGGAATCATAATAAAGAAACACGTTTCAATATGCGTCAACCTTTCGATGTGATGCCTGGAGCTGAAGGATGGCAGTTAAGCAATCCGCCAATTCTATCGATGGCAGCCATCAAAGCATCATTGGATGTGTTTGACAAGGTTGGTATGGATGCACTGAGAGAAAAATCAACAAAATTGACAGGGTATTTTGAATTCCTCATCAATCAGATAGATTCGGATGCTATTAAAATTATTACACCAAGCAATCCAGAAGAAAGGGGATGTCAGCTATCTATTCAAGTAAAGAATGCTGATAAAAGTTTGCACAAAAAACTAACAGATAATAATATCATTACAGATTGGAGAGAGCCTGATGTAATTCGTTGCGCACCGGTGCCGATGTACAATAGTTTTGAAGATGTGTATCGAATGGTGGCTGTTTTACAAGAAAACTTGTAAATAGCCAAGCTGAATTTATTTCAGCTTCTAATACATAATTATAAAGTGAATTTTAAAAGATTCTGAAACAAGTTCAGGAAGAATATGAATAAAAAAGAAAACATACTAATCATTGGAGCAGGATTATGTGGCTCATTATTGGCGTTACGATTGGCTCAAAGAGGATATCATGTAGAGGTGTATGAAAGTCGACCTGACTTGCGAACCACAGATATTTCTGCGGGTCGTTCTATCAACTTAGCTTTATCTGATCGTGGATTAAAAGCATTGCGATTGGCTGGAGTAGAAGAGAAGGCGAAAGCGATTTGTATTCCTATGAGAGGTCGTTTAATGCACGATACCGAAGGAAATACTTTTGAATCGAACTATTCGGGGAGAGAAGGAGAGTATATCAATTCTATTTCTCGTGGTGATTTGAATGGCATTTTATTAACAGAAGCAGAAAAGCATGAGAATGTCAATCTTCATTTCAAGAGTAAATGTTTGGACGTTGATATTGAAAATAAAAAAGCAAGGTTTGAATCGTATAAAACCAAAGAACAATTTACCATCGAAGCTGATGCAATTTTTGGAACTGATGGGGCAGGTTCTGTGTTAAGAAAGAACTACGAGAAACAATATGCTGAATTCAAAATTTCACAAGATTTTTTAACGCACGGTTATAAAGAGTTAGAGATTCCAGCGAAGGAAGAAAATCATCAGATAAGCAAAGATCATTTGCATATTTGGCCAAGAGGAAAGTATATGTTGATTGCGCTGCCTAATATGGATGGAAGCTTTACAGTTACTTTATTCTTAAGTTTTTCTGAAGGTGAATACAATTTCGAAAATCTCACATCAAAAGAGAAAATTACAACATTTTTTGAAGAACAGTTTCCAGATGCCTTGGAACTAATTCCTGATATTTTGCATGAGTTTGAAAACAATCCAACAGGAAAGTTAGGAACTGTAAAATGCTTGCCTTGGCATTATAAAGGAAATACTCTAATCATGGGAGATGCTGCACACGCTGTTGTTCCTTTTTATGGACAAGGAATGAATGCTTCTTTTGAAGATGTAATAGTATTAGATGAGGTGATGAATAAACATAAAGAAGAAAAATGGGAAACAATTTTCTCTCAGTTTCAACTCAAAAGAAAACAAGATGCGGATGCTATTGGAGATTTGGCTGTAGAGAATTACTATGAAATGAGAGATCATGTAGCGAATCCAGTTTTTAAAGAGAAACGAAAAATAGAAATGGCACTGGAGAAGAATTTTCCAACAGAATATTTTTCAAAGTACTCTTTGGTAACGTTTAATGAAAACATAGGTTACCATGATGCCATGATGAAAGGTAGAGCTCAAGACAAAGTGTTGTTGAACATGGTGAAAGGAAATGAAGTATCCACTTCAATGGAGATGACTAAAGAAGAGTTAAAAACCTTATTGGATAAGGTGAAGCAGGAGATAGGAAGCTAGGTAGAATGACAAGATATATAGTTTTGCTAAGAGGAATTAACGTGTCCGGGAAAAACAAATTGCCGATGGCAGATTTACGTGACATGTTATCTGAGTTAGGATATCAAAATGTGCAAACCTATATACAAAGTGGAAACATCATTTTAGATTCAGAAAAAGATAAATCAATTCTAAAGAAAGAAATAAAAGAAGGAATCAAATCAAAATTTGGATACGATGTTCCTGTGATTTTAAGAACTATTGAGAGTTTGGAAAGTACAATTCGAAATAATCCTTATCCAATAGAGAATGAAAAGGTAGTTGCGGTCATTTTTTTAAGCGATGCTGTTACAATAACAGATATTGAGATAAACAGAACAGATGACGACCAATTTACCGTTTTAAAAGATGTAGTGTATATTTATTGTCCCAATGGTTTTGGACGAAGTAAGTTAACGATCAATGTTTTTGAAAAGAAATTAAATGTAGTCGCTACATCCAGAAATTGGAGGACAACAAAAAAACTATTAGAATTGGCAACTATGTAATAGTTGTCATTCCGCACTTGATGCGGAATCTATTATTAATTATAACTGGATTCCCGTTTTCACGGGAATGACAAATAGTAAAAATGGAAGACAAAAAAGTAACACCAAGAGGAGCCTACCCACATGTAAAAGTAGTGGGCGATTTTATTTTTGTTTCAGGAACCAGTTCTCGTAGATCAGACAATACCATTGCTGGAGTTGATATCATCGATGAAATGGGAACCAAACGATTGAATATTGAAGAGCAAACCAGAGAAGTGTTGCGCAATATCGATAAAAACCTACAAACAGTAGGAGCGAGTATAAAAGATGTGGTGGATGTTTCTACATTCTTGGTAAACATGAATGATTTTGCAGGATATAATAAAGCCTATGCAGAATTTTTTGACGCAGCAACAGGTCCAACAAGAACGACCGTTGCAGTACATCAATTGCCACATCCAGATTTGGTGGTGGAGATTAAAGTGACGGCGTATAAAGAGAAAAAATAGAACCAAGAATCAAGAATAAAGACTGGTCTTGACTCTTTCCTCTTGGTTCTTTTATCTTTGAATGAAATGAAATCATTAAGTGCTTTATTAATTGTTTTTTTAGGAGTAGTTTCTATGCATGCTCAGCAAAATTGGGACACTCAAATCAATTCGAAACTTCCGAGTGTTTTAATGAATCACAAAGAGTTTGTAAGCATTCCTAATTTACCTTCAGATGTTCAAAAAATGTATGAGAACATTGAGTGGGTAAAGAATCGATATCAAAAAGTAGGTTTTCAACTAAAAACATTAGAATCATCGACACTACCAGCCTTATTTGCAGAGCGAATTGTAAATCCACAGTTCAAAACAGTACTCTTTTATTTTCACATTGACGGTCAACCTATCAACCCTAAAAAATGGAATCAGAAAGATCCATTTCGACCTGTATTAAAAGAGCAAAAAGAAGATGGGCATTGGAGGGCAATTGCATGGTCTAGTTTAAAAAGTAACATTAATGACGATTGGCGGATTTTTGCCAGATCAGCAGCAGATGATAAAGCACCTGTTGTCACGTTTTTATCAGCCTTAGAATTACTAAAAGAACAAGGTCAAAATCCAAAGGTGAATATCAAAATCATTTTTGATTTAGAAGAAGAATATGGTTCTAAAGGATTTTTATCAACCCTAACAAAATACAAGAACACCTATCAGTCGGATTATATGATTATTATGGATGGCCCTGCACATAATAGCAATCGGCCTACACTTACTTTTGGATGTAGAGGCATTGCAACCTGTAGCATTACGACCTATGGTTCTAAGTTACCACAGCACAGTGGTCATTACGGGAACTATGTTCCGAATCCTGTTTTTCGCCTCTCACATTTGCTTTCGAGTATTAAAGATGAAGACGGAAAAGTATTGATTAAGGACTACTACAGCGGAATTAAAATTGACGGTGACATTTTAAAAATATTGAACTCTGTGCCTGATAATACAGAGAGAATCAACAAAGGTTTAGGAATCCAGATACAAGAAAATGTAGGAAAGAATTATCAAGAGGCATTACAATATCCATCCTTAAATATTCGTCAGATTGAAACTTCTTGGAAAGGAGAAAAATTAAAAACAATTATTCCGGAATTTGCAATTGCGAGCATAGATGTTCGTTTGGTTGTTGAAACTGATGGTAAAAAGCAACTAGAAAAGATTAAAAAACATATTCAAGCACAAGGCTATACTGTTTTAGATAGAGATCCAACTGATGAAGAAAGACTGAAGTACCCTAAAATCGCTAAATTTATTGGAAATTCAGGAGTGAATGCATTTAGAACAGAGTTGAATTCACCCTTTGGTCAGCAGTTAAATACTTCGTTAACGGCAGCGTTTGGTAAGCCGCCTGTACTGATAAGAACTATGGGAGGAACAGTCCCTATTATTCCTGCAATTAACGAATTAAAAATACCAGCGATTATAGTTCCTATGGTGAATATGGATAACAATCAACACAATCCAAATGAAAACATTAGGATTGGAAATATCCGACAAGGAATTAAAATTTGTTTGGCTATTTTGAATACTGGTTTTTGATGAATGAATATTCAAAAAATAAAAAACAATTAGAAGAACAAGGATTCTCAATTACTGAAACATTTTTCAGCGAAATAGAGTTGAACGAATTAGTTGAATTAATTGAAAGTAGCAGTTCAGAGTTTTCTGTACGACAATTGGTAAATAAAGTTCCTAAAATTCAAGAAGTAATTTTTCAAAATCAATTGTTCAAGGAATTATATCATACTGTTTGTGATAAAAGCTATTTTTTGTCTAAAGCAATTTATTTTAACAAGCCAAGTAAGTCCAATTGGTTTGTGAGTTATCATCAAGATTTAAGTATTAGTGTAAAAGAAAGAATAGAAGATGAACATTACACAAATTGGACATCAAAGAAAAATCAATTAGGAGTTATTCCTCCTAACAATATCTTAGAGAAGATAGTGACTTTTAGAATTCATTTGGATACTGCTGATAACAGAAATGGAGCATTGAAAGTAATCACAAATTCTCATGATAAAGGTATTGTTAGAATAGATGAAAGTTTTGATAAATCAGCTTACGGAAATGAAGTTGTTTGTGAAGTGAAAAGAGGGGGAGTGATGCTAATGAAACCATTATTATTGCACTCTTCTCAAAAATCAATTTCTGAAAGTGATAGAAGAGTGATACATTTAGAATTCTGTAATCAAGAAATACCGATGGGTTGGTTAGAGAAAAAAAGAATAAGTTAATTGGAGTAAATAGAATGTCTCCTCGAGCGCAGTCGAGAGGTTATTATGAAAATGTATTATGTATACATATTAAAATGTTCAGATGATTTACTATATACAGGTATTACAAATAATATTGAAAGAAGGCTTGAAGAACATAATAAAGGATTGAATAAGAATTGTTTTACATTTAAAAGAAGGCCGCTAGAGTTAATCTTTAATCAAGTTTTTAATGATGTAGAACAAGCAATTTGTTTTGAAAAGAAAATTAAAAAGTGGAGCGGTAATAAAAAACTAGCGATGGCTAATGACGATTTTGATATGTTAGAAATATTATCAGAATGTAGAAATGCTACACATTCAAAGTATAAACCAGATAATAAATGAGATCTCGACTGCGCTCGACCAGACATATAAGATATGATAAAGATTAAAAACTACATTAACGGAGAATATGTAAATCCCATTTCAAATGAATGGATTGATAATTACAATCCGTCAAATGGCGAAATCTATGGGCAAATTCCAAATTCGAGTAAAGAAGATGTAGCCAAAGCCTATGAAGCGGCTGCAGATGCATTTCCAAGTTGGTCCAATACCACGTTGGAAGAACGTTCTCAAATCCTATCAAGGATTGCTCAACTGATTACTGAAAGACTACCTGAACTGGCAGAAGCCGAATCCAAAGACAATGGAAAGCCATTAAAACTAGCCAAAGCAATTGATATTCCTAGAGGATCAGCAAACTTTCAATTCTTTGCCAATGCTATTACACAGTTTGCCTCAGAAGCACATGAAAGTGTTGGATTGAATGCTGTGAATTTCACCTTACGTCAACCGATTGGTGTTGTTGGATGTATTTCACCTTGGAATTTACCTTTGTATCTTTTTACATGGAAAATAGCACCTGCAATCGCAGCAGGAAATTGCGTGGTTGCTAAACCGAGTGAAGTCACACCTATGACAGCCTATTTATTAGGAGAGATTTGTACAGAAGCTGGATTGCCGAAAGGTGTGTTGAATATCGTTCATGGGTTGGGAACAACTGGACAAGCTATTGTAGAGCACCCAAATATAAAAGTAATCTCTTTTACTGGTGGAACTACAACAGGAGCTCACATTGCTCGTGTGGCAGCGCCGATGTTTAAGAAGTTATCTCTTGAGTTAGGAGGAAAGAACCCGAATATCATTTTTGCAGATTGCGATTACGAGAATATGTTACGAACAACGGTTCGTTCATCATTTGCAAATCAAGGTCAGATTTGTTTGTGTGGAAGTCGAATTTTTGTGGAAGAGTCTATTTATGAAAGATTTAAAACTGATTTTGTAGCAGCAGTTTCTAACTTGAAAGTTGGAAACCCGATGGATGCATCGACAAATATTGGAGCCTTGGTTTCTAAATCGCATTTAGATAAAGTAAAATCTTATATTGATAATGCTGAGGAATATGGAGGAACTATATTATGTGGAGGAAAAACGGTAAAAGTTGAAGGTTCTGAAGGAGGATATTATTTACAACCAACTGTTATTGAAGTAAAAGACAATCAGTGTAAACTGAATCAAGAAGAAATTTTTGGACCGATAGTAACAATTATGCGATTTGTGACTGAAAGTGAAGTGTTAGAAATGGCAAACGATGTTTCGTACGGATTATCAGCAACTTTATGGACACAAAACCTGAATAGAACCATGAGAATGGCTAAGCAAATTCAAACAGGAATTGTTTGGGTGAATACTTGGTTGTTACGAGATTTAAGAACACCTTTTGGTGGAACAAAAGCTTCAGGAGTTGGACGAGAAGGCGGATTTGAAGCCTTGCGTTTTTTTACAGAACCTAAGAATATTTGCATTAAATATGATTAAAATTAAGGACGACCTTTATTTCTCTTCGAATCAAGAGGATATGGATTTGGATGTGATTTTCACCTTTCTAAAGAATTCATATTGGGGTAGTTTAAGAACCTTTGAAGAACAAAAGATAGCGATAGAGAACTCTATCAATTTTGGTTTATTTAAAAATGGAAAACTAATCGCTTATACTCGTGTCATGACAGACATGGTTTTCTTTGCTTATTTGTTAGATTTTTTCGTTATTGAAGAGGAGCAAGGAAAAGGGTATTCAAAAATATTAATGGATGAAACATTAAATTATCCTAGTTTGAAAGGGATAGATCGTTGGATGTTAGCTACCAAAGATGCTCATTCTTTGTATGAGAAATTTGGGTTTGAAGCAGTGAAAAACCCAGCGAAATTGATGGATAGATTGAGTGAACGCGCTAAAATCGTTTATGAATAAAGAAATAAGACAAAAAATCATTCAAGTTTGCGATGAAAAAATAACAAAGAAAGGAGATAATGTAGGTTTGTCTTTTTATGCGTTTTTTGCAAATAAAAATGAGAACCCAAGATTGCTAATGGAAGTGGCTACATGGTGGATTGAAAAACATCAATTAGATCACTTTGAAAAAGCAGTGAAAATTAAAAAAATGATTCAGAATAATTTATGACTAAATCAATCTCGAATGTCATTACCGCGAAGGCGGGAATCCAAAATAAATATAAAATAATAAATTATAGATTCCCACCTTCGTGGGAATAACAAGTACTATGAATCTAAATCTTAAAAATAAAAATGTCCTAGTATGCGGAAGCACACAAGGAATTGGCAAAGCTACGGCGATTGCTTTGGCAGAAGAAGGAGAGAATGTAACTTTGTTGGCAAGAAATGAAGAGAAGTTAAAATCTGTATTAGCAGAGTTGCCAAATAACGGACAATGTCACGGTTATTTGGTAGCAGATTTTTCTAAACCAGAAGAGTTAAAAGAAAAATTAAAAGTATTGAACCCTTCATTTCATATTTTAGTGAATAACACAGGTGGACCAGCAGGCGGACCAGTTTTTAATGCAGAATTGGATGAGTTTGAAAAAGCTTTTACCATGCATTTAAAATGCAATCATGTATTGGTTCAAGCCTTAGTGCCTTTTATGAAAGAAGCAGGTTATGGGAGAATTATCAATATTATTTCTACCTCGGTTAAACAACCCTTAGACGGATTGGGTGTGTCAAACACCATCCGTGGAGCTGTAGCAAATTGGTCGAAAACATTAGCAAATGAATTGGGTCAGTTTGGAATTACAGTAAATAACGTTTTGCCGGGAGCTACAGAAACGGAACGATTGAATGAGATTTTAAAAAATAAGTCGAGTAAAACAGGTCAAAGTATAGAAGAGGTTGCACAAGGAATGCGTAATGCTTCACCTGCCAAACGATTTGCTAAACCTGAAGAAACAGCTGCAGCCATTACTTTTTTAGCAAGCGAAAAAGCAGGATACATCAATGGAATTAATTTACCTGTTGATGGTGGAAGAACAAAATCTTTGTAAATTTGAAAGAAACCTTGTCATTACGAGAAATGTCAGTTCGAGCGGAGTCGAGAACAAATGACGAAGTAATCTCATGAAAAGATTGCCCCGGCAAAATTTATTTGCTTCGCAATGACTTAATACACATAAAATGAGCAAACTAGTACAACCTTTAAATTTTAAAAAATGGATCGATGAAAATCGACATCTATTAAAACCACCTGTAGGAAACAAAGCTGTGTGGAAGAATGGCGAGTATATTGTTATGGTTGTTGGTGGGCCTAACAGTCGTAAAGATTATCACTATAACGAAACTCCTGAGTTTTTCTATCAAGTTGAGGGCGATATGGTCTTAAAGATTATTGATGAAAAAGGAAATCAAGTAGATGTAGAAATCAATGAAGGTGATATTTATTTGTTGCCAGCTAAAATTCCGCATTCACCTCAAAGAAAAGCAAGCACAGTTGGTTTGGTGATTGAATATCCTAGATCTGAAGGAATGATGGATGCTTTAGAATGGTATTGCGAGAATTGTAGCACGGCATTGTATAGAGAAGAATTTGCATTGGACAATATTGAAACTGACATGCCTAAAATATTTGACGCGTATTATTCTGATACAGAAAAATGTACCTGTTCTAATTGTGGAACAGTAATGCAAGCTCCTGAGAAATAACTGTAAATAGTTGTCATTCTTGCGAAGGCAGGAATCTCAAAAAATTTAGATATAAAATAAGTTCCTGCCCTTGCAGAAATGACATTAAGAAAATGGAAAAACGAAAACTAAGAATCAACGGACACTCTCACTTGCTTCCTTATCCAGAGGAAATTCCTCAATTTATGAAAGACAAAGGAATTTTCTGGGTAGATAAAGACAGGAAGTTTATGTTGCAGAAAGACTGGAGCAGACCTGTGACGGATTCAAGTTTCTTTTTAGATGAGAAATTGGCTTGGATGGAAAAATTTAAAATAGATCATGCGGTTATTTTAAATCTTTCTCAGCTGTATGGAAATGGATTACGAGTTGAAGAGATGAAACAAGCCTTGCGTTTTCAAAATGATTTTAATGCAAGAGTTCAACATAATCATGCTTCAAAATTTACTTGCGGATTTGTAGTCCATCCTGGTTTTGTTCGAGGAGCTTGTTGGGAAATTGAACGTTGTGTTGAGGTTTTGGGTATGCGACTGTTGTGTTTGCCAACACACTATATGGATACTATTGGAACTTGGCGTTGTATTTTTGATGAAGAAAACGAACCTATTTTTGAGTTGGCTAATAAATATAATTTAGCAGTTGAAATTCATCCCTATGACGGAGAAAAATTTATCAAATTAGAAAATACTTCATGGCGTTTTCATTTGATTTGGATGCTAGCGCAATGTGCAGATGCGTATCACTTTTTTACACTGAATGGTTATCAAGAAAAATTTCCAAATATGCGTGTTTGTTTTGCACATGGAGGTCAGCTAGCACAGATCAATTTAGGAAGAAGAATTCAAGGATTTGATGGAAGGCCTGACTTATTTGAAGGAAAAACTCATCCAAGAAAAGCAGTAGGACATAAAAATATCTTCTTCGATACTTTGGTGCATGATACAGGAGGATTGCAATTACTGATTAAAAATCAAGGAGCAAAACAAGTATTGATGGGCTTAGACGATCCGTACCCTTTAGGTGAAATGGAAAGTGAGAATCAGTCATCATACCCTGGGAAAATTTTAGACCTTGGTGTAGAACAAGAAATCATTACTCCTCAAGAATACGATGAGATTTGGGAAGATAATGTGCTACGATGGTTATTTGGAGATGATGAAAAAGGAAAGCAAAAACTAATAAAAACAATTTTAGAGTAATCAATTATCAATGAACAATTAACGAACTGTTCATTGATAATTTACAATTAAGTTACTTCCCACATTGTTTCAATACTTGCTCAGCTCTTTCTTTTCCCCAAGAAGGAGCAAATTTAATTGTTGATGTCTTTTCAGTTTTAAAAACTTCCAATGCACGTTGAATATCTTTGCAGTAAGCATCGATTGGTTGCCCAAAAAATCGTGCAGACCCCATATCCCATTCAGCTTTCTGTAAGAGAACTCTAGGGTTGTTTGGTGCTATTTGTATAGCCTTTGCAAAAATTTGAGCATTCTCTCCTGATAATGTCATTACGTATTTTTGACCATCAAAAGCGATGTAAGCAGTATTGTGTAAAGCTTCCATAATCATAATCTCTGGATTGTTTGGAGAAATAGTTGCTGCCTTATTTAAAAAAGCTTTAACCTTATCTAATTTTACTTTTAGTTTGGCTTCTTCTTTTATACCAAAAGCGGTAATAGCATTAATGTAACCTACATAATAAGCAGGGATCCAATTGTCCTTCTCAGCATTAGAAATTCGTTCGAAAATATTAGATGCTTCAGTTATCTTTCCCTGTTGCCATAAACTAAAAGCTTTGGTCATTCCTTTCTCATATTGAGATTGAGCTGTTACATTTAAGGCAAAAATCACCCCAATGAATAAAAATAATTTTTTCATAATTAATTGATTTTAAAAGTGTTAGTTATTTCTCTTAGAGAGTTTTTTGTGTTTTAAATTGTTTATTGATAATGTACTGTGCTACAAATAAATTAGGTATCCAACTCAACCATGCGACTATTTTATAAGCTGGTAAGAAACCTCCTAAAAGACCACTTAAAATTGGAAGCCATATTCTTAATGTTACAGCAGCAAAACAAACAGCATAACTGTAAATCATCATTTTTTGATGCTTAATAACGTCTTTATTTTTTATCGAAGTAAAGCCAATTAATGTGGTAAAGAACCAAGTGAGTGCCATTCCCATAAAACCACTTTTTGCAATCCAACCACCCGTAGCATGATAAGCAATATAAAAACCAGAGATTGCACTTAGCAAAACTGTAATTATATAAATCTTCCCAATATTTCTATGCAATTGCATTCGTTCTCTCCGAATCTTTTTATTGAATTGAATCCATCCTATAAGTATTGCAATACCCCCTAATACAATTTGTACATAAAACATTCCATTCCATGTTGCATCTGCTAATAACTCAGGAGTTTTTGAATTGAGAAGACCAAATGTTCTATCTACTAAAAAATATATGATAGGGTATAAGCCAATAGCAATAGCACTGACAGCTAGTAGTATGTATGAAATTTTTTTGAGAGCCATTACTTGATGTTTAATTTGATGTGTTGATTTTCTGTTAAGCTAAATTTAGTTGATTCAAACTTTGGAGGCCCAAAACTTCCTTTTTTATTGTTTGAGAAACCATAAGGTTCTTTAGGGATTCCTAAAAAATTACTATCCAATTTTTTGTTATCGTTTACATCATGAAACAATGAGAAAGCATATTCTCTCTTTTCAAGATTGGTAAATTCTATGATTGCTTTTCCATTTTCAACTTTCACTTCAGCGTTTTTATATGATTTTTTCATATAATTTTCTTTGTGGTCATAAAGCGCAATTAGAATAGAACCTTTATGGTATTTTGTGACTGATACTTCTACTGTTAGATTTACTGTTTCTTTTTTCTGAGTTATTACAGAAAGAAAGGTGTTTGTAATGAATAAAAGAAAAAATAGCTTCGTTTTCATGGGTTACTTTTAATGATTCAAATATCTTATGTTTTTTCTATTGATTAACATTAATTGTTCCGAATTGTTGTTTTTCCATACTGAATTGTTACTTACAGATTATCTAGTTGATTTGTTTTATTATCATCGCTAATTGTCCAAAAGAAGCCAACAAAGAAAAACTGATCCGCATTAGGCACAATAGCTTCTCTGGCAAACGTTCCGTTTATATTAGGCTGATTGGCATAATTGTATCCAAATACATTTTTCGTGCCGAATACATTATTCACTGAAAAATATAAAATCTTTTGTTGATCAATTAAATAAGCCCAGTTTAAACTGATTGAATTATAACTTTTGGTTTGCTGATTTAGAAACCCAGGTTGATTTGGATTTGTGTAATTTCTACCTGACGCATAATTATAGCTGAATCCAACTTGACTTTTCCATTTTTCTATCCAATGCTTTGTGACAATTGATAAATTATGCTTAGAAGCAAACCCAGGTCTCGCAGTTTCAGGGTAGTTTCTATAATCACGTTCGGTATCTAGATAAGAATAAGAAATCCAATAATCTGTGTTTTTAATCGATTGATTGTCTCTCCAAAAAACATCTATTCCTTTCGCAAAGCCAGAACCATTGCTGTTATAGTTACTGCTGAAGTCCGCAAATTCAGTATCAAACTTCACAAGATTATCGTAGTCTTTATAATAGGCTTCTACTCTAAAAATTTGCTTCTCTTTTACGTATTGATAGTTTGCAATTAAATGAGATGTGCTTTCGGCAACAAAATTGTCGCTAAACTTTAAAAAACTACTATTTGGATTTTGATAAAATTGTCCATAGGCAAATGAGAACTGCGAATTATCACCTGATTTATAAGCTATAGAAGCTCTTGGCGAAATTGTTGTTTGATTTAATAATTCTGAATGTTCTACTCTAACTCCAATTTTAGAAGCTAGCTTTTTCGAAAAAAAGATATCAGCCTCTGTAAAAACACCCGAAATATTGTTCTGAAACCCGTAATCGAAATTTCTGTTAGCATTGCTTAAAAACTCTTCATTAAAATCTGTGATAAAATATTCTGCTCCGAAATTTAATTTAAATCGATTGCTGTAGCGTTTTCTCAGTTTTACTTTTACGTGAGCTGAATTGTCATTGTTTTTTACTAAATCATCTTCTATGTTAAGGTTCGTATTGTCATTTCCTAAAGAAAACCCTGTTTGTAATGTCCAATTATTTCCTAAAAAACCCCTATAAGATCCATTAAAATATAGATTCCTGTTTTTTAAGCCAAATCTCAATCCGTCAACAAAATTGATATCTTGTTGTATCAAGTCGAAACTAGTATAACTATAAGCTCCATAGAGTTTCAATAATCCATCATTTTTTAATTTATGACGATAAACCATTTCTCCACTTGCAGCCTGTACAGGTTTATTCCAAGTATTTCTATCTGGAAAAGCTTCTTGATAGGGACCTAAGTTAATATAAGATGTGTTAAAACTGAAAGACCCTTTATCCCATTTTTGAGTGTTTCCTACACCAAGACCAACGGTCATTAAAGCGATATCTGTTTTCTCTTGAACAGGTTCATCGATAGTGCTTAGTAATAGAACACTAGATAATGCTTGCCCGTATTCTGCTGAATACCCTCCTGTAGAAAATGAAATTCCTTTGAAAAGGAAAGGCGAAAAGCGTCCTCTACTAGGAATGTTATTCGCTGAAGGTGTAAAAGGCGTAAAGACTCTAATGCCATCAATAAAAATTTGAGTTTCTTCTGCTTCTCCACCTCTAACAAATAAACGACCATCTTCAGCGACTGTTGAGGTACCAGGTAATGTTTGTAAGGCGCCAACAAAATCTCCAAGAGCACTAGCTGTTGTAACCACATCTAAAGGTTTTAAAGCGGTTACTTTGGCATTATCTCCTGCTTCAAAAGTTCCAGCATTGATAATTACAGCATCTAAGGTGTTTACATCTTCTCGAAGTTTAATTATCAGTTTATTGAATGTAGAAATATCGGCTGTAACTTTGTATTCTTCAAAAGAGATAAAAGAGACAATTAATGTTTGTGTTCTTTTTTCAGATGATTTGAAAGAGAACTCTCCTTTTTCATTTGTTGATGTTCCGTCATAAGTGCCATCTAAATATACATTAGCACCTAGTATCGGTTCACCTTTATTATCTGTTACTTTTCCTGAAACAGTAGTTTGTGCCGCTAAAGAGAAACTATAAAAAAGAGCGATTAAGAATACAAATTTCTTCATGGTTTGGTTTTTTGTTGCCACAAATGTGAAACAATAATGACCCTTCTTATAAAAAGAATGACTGAGTTGTAAAAAAGAAATGATGAATTGTCACTTCGAGTGATTTCTTGTCATATCGAACGGAGTCGAGAGAAAAGAAAATAGTATCGAGAAGTTATAATTTGTTCCTGATACTAAATTGCGATACAAATTCACTTTAATTGACAGGGTATGTTATTGCACAGGAATGCAAAGATCTAAGATGAACTTCTTCTCAGGATGCTCTAAATAGTTGTTGTAGTATATTTCAAAAGGATCTTTGTCTGCTTTTTTATAACCATTTTCAGCCATCCAAACAAAGCTAGATTCCCAAGCTTGCTGAAATTCATGTGGAGTAATTTCAAATCGAGAAACGATGCATTTTCCACCATCTAATATTCTTAAACCAACTTCGCCTTCAACAGAAGTCTTAGCATTAAGAACAATGCAAGCGCTCATTCTTAAATGATTTGGGTCTGTTATTTTTGGACTATCATGATAAATAGTAACCATTCTTAGGTGCTCTTGTTCCATCAATCCTTTTGGTGTAGCCCAACGAATTAATTGATCGAAAGCATTGCCTATCAAATCCATTTTTCCAACATGACTGATATATGCTAAATTCAATCTATCCAATACTTTTACTTCTGTTTTTGCATTCATTTTAATCCAATTTAAAGAACTATTAATATTGCAAATGTATTGTTTGAAGGAAATTTCTATTTGACCATTCTTGTTTTTCGTTTTAGAAATCTTGCTAAATTTCTCTGGACTTAAGTCTTTAAATTCCTGTGGACTCATCCTATAGAATTTTTTGAAGGCTCTTGAGAAAGAAGAAAGGTTTGTAAATCCTACTTTTTCAGAGACCTCAGTAATAGGAATATTCTTTTTATGCAAAAAATAAGTTGCTGCTTTTTCTATTCGCTTTCGAGTAATAAAATTATTGACTGTTTCTCCAATAACTACTGAAAACAATCGATGAAAATGAAAAGGAGAGAAATAGGCCTCTTTTGCAATATCTTTTAAAAGTAACTTTGTATCAATATTCTTTTCAATATAATAGATAGCATTATTGATTCTGGCGATGTTTTCTTTTGCTATTTTAGAAGAACTCATAGGATATTATTTTTTAGTCTTGAAAGAATACTTATTCTTGTTTTTATATGGTCTAATAATTAAACGAGTTTCTCTGTCAAAACGAATGTAATTATATACCCAGTTCATAAAGACAATGATTTTGTTTCTAAATCCAATCAAAGAAAATAAGTGAACAAACATCCAAACAAACCAAGCAAAAACTCCTTGAAATTTCCAGTTTGGTAAATCAACTACAGCTTTATTTCTTCCAATGGTAGCCATAGAACCTTTGTCTTTGTATGTAAAAGGTTTTTTCTTTTTCCCTTTTAATTCGGCAAGTATATTTTTTGCTAACAATTTTCCTTGCTGAATAGCAGGTTGCGCCATCATGGGATGACCTCTTTCGTAATCTTTCGTTTCCATTAAAGCAACGTCGCCAATCGCATAGATATTATTATAACCAAGAACTTGATTAAATTCGTTTACTTTAAATCTACAAGCTCTTTCAACTGTACAATCTGCTTTTAATCCATCTATTGTATCACCTTGTACTCCTGCAGCCCAAATAACAGTTGCTGCGTTAAATGTTTCCTCGGTGTCAGTAACTACCGTATTACCATCGTAATCTTTTACGTAAATATTTTTCCAAACATTGACTCCTAACTTGATTAAAAAATCTTCTGATTTTTTAGAAGCCTTTGAGCTCATTGCATCTAATAATTTATCCGCCCCTTGAATCAAATTAATCTGCATTTGACGGATATCTAAATCGGGATAATCTTTTGGAAGAATTCCTTTTTTCATTTCCGCTAATGCACCAGCTAACTCTACACCTGTTGGTCCGCCACCTACAACAATAAAGTTCATTAAAGCTTTTCTTTCTTCTAAATCTGATGTAAGTAATGCTTCCTCAAAATTTTCGATAATTAAACTTCTAATATTTAAGGACTGTGGAACTGATTTCATTTCCATTACATGTTTTTCCACATTTTTATTTCCAAAAAAGTTGGTTTTAGAACCTGTAGCAATTACCAAATAATCATATACTAGATTTCCTATGGCGGTTTCTATGATGTTTTCCTCAGGAAGGATATTAGTAACCTCTGTTAATCTAAAATAGTAGTTGTCTAAATCTTTGATTGTTTTTCTAAGTGGAAAAGCAATGCTGTCTGGTTCTAAGCCTCCAGTAGCAACTTGGTATAATAATGGTTGAAATGTATGGTAATTATGTTTGTCGATTAAAACAACTTGTAGTTCTTGTTTTCGTAACCCTTTTGCAACGGCTAAGCCTGCAAATCCTCCTCCGATAATAACAACTCGAGGGAAACTGGTTTGTGGTATATTCATGAGGTTTTTCTAGTTTATAGAAAGTCCTACAAATTTACGAAAAGTAAAAAGCAATTAAATTGTTACTGAATAAATATTTATATTTTTAACAAACTAAAAAAAGCCTCTAGAATTCTAGAGGCTTTTTTTGCTTAACATTTTACTGTTGTTATTTAACTTCTTCGAAGTCTACGTCTTCAACGTTATCTCCTTCAGTGTTAGCATCTCCTTGAGGCTGACCTTGATCAGCTCCTTCAGGACCAGCACCTGCTTCTTGTTGCGCTTTGTACATTTCCTCAGAAGCAACTTTCCAAGCTTCGTTAATCGTTTCCATTGCAGCATCAATTTGTGCAATATCTTTAGATTCGTGAGCTTTTTTCAATTCTTCTAAAGCAGCTTCTATTGGGCCTTTTTTATCATCTGATAATTTGTCTCCAAACTCTTTCAATTGCTTTTCAGTTTGGAAGATCATTCCATCAGCAGCATTGATTTTTTCAGCAGTTTCTTTTGCTGTTTTATCAGCATCAGCATTTGCTTCTGCTTCTTGTCTCATTTTCTCGATTTCTTCTTCTGATAAACCTGAAGAAGCTTCGATTCTGATTTCGTGAGACTTGTTTGTTCCTTTATCTAAAGCAGAAACTTTAATAATTCCGTTTGCATCGATATCAAAAGTTACTTCAATTTGAGGAACTCCTCTTTGTGCTGGAGGTAAACCATCTAAATGGAAACGACCAATTGTATTATTGTCAGCAGCCATTGCTCTTTCACCTTGTAATACATGAATTTCAACAGATGGTTGATTGTCTACAGCCGTAGAGAATACTTGTGATTTCTTTGTTGGAATGGTTGTATTCGCATCGATTAACTTAGTAAAAACATTCCCCATAGTTTCGATCCCTAATGATAAAGGCGTTACATCTAATAAAAGAACGTCTTTTACATCACCGGTTAATACACCCCCTTGAATCGCAGCTCCTAAAGAAACTACCTCATCAGGATTTACTCCTTTGCTAGGTGCTTTTCCGAAGAACTTTTCTACTGCTTCCTGTATTGCAGGAATACGAGTAGATCCACCAACTAAGATGATCTCATCGATATCAGAGATTGATAAATCAGCACTTTTTAAGGCTTTTTTACAAGGCTCGATAGTTCTCTTTACTAAATCGTCAATTAATTGCTCAAACTTTGCTTTCGTTAAAGATCTTACTAAGTGTTTTGGTCCACTAGCAGTAGCAGTTACATATGGTAAGTTAATCTCTGTAGCAGTTGTACTAGATAATTCAATTTTTGCTTTTTCAGCAGCTTCTTTTAAACGTTGTAAAGCCATTGGATCTTCTCTTAAGTCCATGTTTTCTTCCGCTTTAAACTCTTCCGCTAACCAGTTAATGATTTTTTCATCTACATCATCACCTCCTAAGTGTGTATCACCGTCTGTAGCTAATACTTCAAAAACTCCATCACCTAATTCTAAGATAGAAACATCATGTGTTCCACCACCAAAATCAAATACTACAATTTTTTTATCGTCATTTGCTTTGTCTAATCCATAAGCTAAAGCTGCTGCTGTAGGCTCATTGATAATTCTACTAACTTTTAAACCAGCGATTTCTCCAGCTTCTTTTGTAGCTTGTCTTTGCGCATCATTAAAATATGCAGGAACAGTTACTACAGCTTCAGAAACATCATGACCTAAATAGTCTTCAGCAGTTTTTTTCATTTTTTGCAATATCATTGCAGAAATTTCTTGAGGCGTATATAAACGTCCATCAATGTCTACACGAGGTGTATCGTTATCTCCTTTAACTACTTTATAAGGTACTCTTTTTGCTTCTTTAGAAGATTCAGAGAATTTGTTCCCCATAAAACGTTTGATAGAATAAACTGTTTTTGTTGGATTTGTTACAGCCTGACGTTTCGCAGGATCACCAACTTTACGTTCTCCTCCTTCAACAAAGGCTACAATAGATGGTGTTGTTCTTTTTCCTTCTGAATTAGGAATTACTACAGGCTCATTTCCTTCCATTACAGAAACACATGAGTTGGTTGTTCCTAAATCGATTCCTATAATTTTACTCATAATTGTTATTTATATTTTTAAATCGTTGTTCTAATTTTTAACTGTTTAGCTATAGTCAATTTGTATGCCAGTAGGTTTTTAACTAAAGATTGTCAGAATTTTATTCTCTTTTTCCTTTTTTGGTGACATATTGACAGAAAATAAGTCAAAAGACAAAATATAAAAATCAAAAGAGATTTCCTTTTGTAAGTAGTGCATAGGTATTTTTTTTAAAATTAAAATAAGACTCTTTAATTTGATAAGGAATGTAAGTGATAGAGGCTATGTATTGAATTGTAAATATATTTTCAAGATCATGAGTCATTTTATTATTCCCTCATTAATTCCATTGTCACATTATTCCATTTTCTTAGCTTATATTTGGTTCCAACAAAACAAAATAACCTATTGAAGGATGAGTAAGTTCGATGAAAAAATTAGTTTTTATAAAGAAGCCATGGATAGCATGGGATTGTCATATGAAAATGAATTGATTGATAAGATCACTAGAGGATTAGGACCTTCTATATTTAAACGTGATGCTGCCTCTGTATCTACTTCAGACCCTAAAGAGATTGAAACAGTAAAGCAAAACTTCTTAATTAAAAAACTGGGTTTAGAAGATGGAGAAAATTTAGACAATGCCATTCAAGTGGTTGCGGATAAAATGGGGAAAACAAATCGAGTGAAGTATCGTGCCATATTCTACTACCTTTTGGTCAAAGAATTAGGTCAAGAATCTAAAATCTTAAAGTAAATGTCTCAATTTATTAGTGTTTTTGACATGCTGAAAGTAGGAGTAGGGCCTTCTAGTTCTCATACTTTGGGACCATGGAGAGCAGCTCAATCTTTTATTCAAAAGCTACAAGCTAAAAATTTATTCCACAATATTGACACTGTCAAAGTAGATTTATATGGTTCCTTGTCATTAACAGGAAAAGGGCATGCTACCGATATTGCAGTTCTTCTAGGTTTGAGTGGAGAAGATCCTGAAACTATTGATGTGAATCAAATAGAAAGTATCATTCAAGATATTGAAACCTTCAAGCGATTAAAATTCAATGGAATTAAAGAAATAGACTTTCTCAAAGAGAATGTGGTTTTCAATAGAGAGTTTTTACCATTTCATGCCAATGGAATTACATTCAAAGGATTTACTGAAGGAAAAGAGATAAGCACTGAAACCTATTATTCTATTGGCGGAGGCTTTATTGTTCAAGAAAGTGACTCTCTTACTGATGAAATAGAAATTACCATACAAAATTTTCCATACCCAATTAATAGAGCAAAACAGTTAGAGGAGTATTGTATCAACAATGAGTTGACTATTTCTGAAATTGTTTGGGAAAACGAATTGGTGTTGCGATCTGAACAAGAAATTGATACCGATTTGCGAAAAATATGGGATACCATGTTGGAATGCATGTACATCGGTTGTCATTCTAAAGGAATATTGCCTGGAGGGTTGAATGTAAAACGACGTGCTTTTGATACGCATCAAAAATTAATTAAAGATTCGTCTTATATAAATCAATCAGAATGGATAGATGCCATTCGAAGTACTGAGGTAAAGTTTCGAGAGATTTTAAAATGGGTTAGTTGTTTTGCACTTTCTGTAAATGAAGTAAATGCAGCTTTAGGAAGGGTAGTTACAGCTCCAACAAATGGAAGTGCAGGTGTTATTCCTGCTGTTTTAATGTACTATTTAGTGATTGAAGACCACGATGCTGATTTTGAACACATCAAAAAATTCTTGTTAGTTGCTGGTGAAATAGGAAGTATTTTTAAAAAGAATGCGACCATATCTGCTGCGATGGGAGGTTGTCAGGCTGAGATAGGTGTTTCTTCTGCAATGGCAGCAGCTGCATTGACAGAATTGTTAGGCGGAACTCCTGGCCAAGTATTAGTGGCTGCAGAGATTGCGATGGAGCATCATTTGGGATTAACCTGCGATCCGATTGGTGGATTGGTACAAGTTCCTTGCATCGAACGAAATTCTATGGGAGCCATCAAAGCAATTCATGCTGCTGAGATAGCCTTAGAAACGAATCCTGAAGATTCTTTAGTACCCTTAGATTCTGTAATTGATACGATGTGGGAAACTGCAAAGGATATGAACAAAAACTATAAGGAAACCTCGGAAGGAGGTTTGGCAGTTACAGTAGGTTTGGCAGATTGTTAAATAATTACAAATTCATAATTACGAATTCGTAATTATCTAGTAAAAACCAATTCAGTTTCTGTAGACATCGTTTCACTAAAACCATACCCTTCTGTATTGAATCCTTTTAATTCCTCAAGAGTATTGACATTGTGATCTAGAATATAACGAACCATAAACCCACGTGCTTTTTTGGCAAAGGTCATAATGGTCTTGTATTCACCATTTTTCAAATCTTTAAAAACAGGAGTAATCATTGGAACTTTTAAAGCTTTTGCAGGAACTGCCTTAAAATACTCGGAGCTGGCTAGATTGATTAACAAATCACCATCTTGCATTTCATCATTTAATGCTTTTGCTAAATCATCTGCCCAAAATTTATAGAGATTGTCTTTTCTACCTACTTTGATGCGCGTTCCCATTTCTAAACGATAAGGTTGAATTAAATCCAAAGGTTTCAACAAGCCATACAATCCTGATAGAATTCGCAAACGATCTTGTAGTAGAGGCAATTTTTCTTCAGGGAGAGAAGTCACGTCTAGTCCACGATACACTTCACCAGTAAACGCGTAAACTGCCTGCTTAGCATTATCTAAGGTAAACGGAAGTTGCCAATTTTGGTTTCGTTCATAATTTAACTCTGCTAATGCAGGGGAAATACTCATCAAATCACCAATCTTTTTTCTAGATAAGGTTCGTAGTTTCTTGTTTAGTTTTTCTGACTGTTCTAAAAAAGAAGGTTGTGTATGTAAAGTTGTATTGGCTTTACTTTCAAAATCTAAAGATTTTGCTGGTGAAATGATGATTTTCATGAGTTTCAAAATTGAAAAGTAAAAATACGGATCAAAAAAAGAAATTCATATTATTTAAAATAAAAAATACTCATCGGTTAAGATGAGTATTTTTACTTAGACTAAAATATTATTTATAGTGGGCCTACTTAATTTTTTTAAATGTTAATCCATCCATATTAAGACCTTTTACTTCACCACCTTTAACTGTGAATTGTATAGCACTTCCATTTCCAGGAACCATTTCAACTCTCACGCTATTTTTATTGATGAAAGGAGTTGCAGGAGCACTTTTTAAATATCCCATTGTGGCAATAAGTTCATTTTTTTCATTGTATGTGATTTCTATTTTCCCAACAGAGGAGCTATAAAAACTTCCAGCATATTCTTTAAAATCTAGTTCCAGTTGCCAAGTTCTTTTAGCTCGTTTAGCCAAATTTTTAGCTCTATTTTTATACTCATCTAGCATCATTGATTTGTATTCTGAAAGTTGTTTATCGTAAAAAGTATCTAGATTTTCCCTGCCTGCATAATAATCGAATGCATAGGAAGTAATTAAAAAAGTAGACAGTAATCCTTTCTGTCCTTCGTTTGCATAAATAGATAGTCCAACATGATGTTCAGGCATGAAAGAAACCTGTGCTGTTGTTCCAGGAAACCCCCCATAATGATGTACTAAAGTATCACCCAAAGGAGTTGTTGCAATATTCCAACCATACCCATATGCAAAACGTTTCAGTCCAAGGAATTCTCGTTTTTGTTTTGCATGAGGTTCTTGGCTAAAAGAGATAATTTCTTTAGGAAAGATTTGTTTTCCATCGATTTTTCCTTCATTTAGTTGCGCTTTTAAAAATTTAGACATATCTCTAGGAGTTGAAATTAACCCACCAGCAGCATGCATTATTCTATCTTTTTTCTTTAGAGGTATCAATTTCAAATCTCCTTTTTCATTGATTTCATAATAAGGGTCTGTACTTGGCCAGTTTAGTTTGTCAATGTCAGACATGTTTGCTGATGTCTTGCTCATTTCTAGAGGATCGAGTACTTCTTCTTTAACAACTTGTTTCCAGCTTTTCCCTAATTCTCTCTCTAAAATAAGCTCTATAATATTGTACCCAAGATTCGAATATTTGAATTCACCATATTTTGATCTCCTGTTTGGAATCGTATAGTTTAGTAAATTTTTTACCAATGATTCTATAGTATACAGGCCAGTATACGCTAAACTTATTGTAATGTTATTATTTTCAATCCCCGAGGTATGATATAATAAATCGCGTAAATTTATTTTATTGGCATTCAGCTCTGGTTTAAACTTCCCTTCGGGAAAATAACTAGCTAAAGATCTATCTAAGTCTAAAATTCCTTTATGCTCTAGCATAAGCATAGCTAAAGCTGTAAAAGACTTCGTGGATGAAGCAATATAGAAATTTGTTTCAGGAGTAACAGGAATATTTTTTTCATAATTAGCCAAGCCGTAATAACTTTCATAAACTGTATTTTCACCTTTTACGACTGCCATTGCCACCCCAAACTTAATATTTAAGGTATCCATTACTTTTTCAATAAAAGTATCCATTTTTTCTTTAAATACTTTATCAGTTTGATTTCTATTTTTTTTACTTTGCCTATGGCAAGAAGAAAATATAACTATTACTATAAATGATAATGCAGCGATTAGATTTTTATATTTCATAATTCTTAAATTTTGATTATTGCACAAATGAACCAACAAAACGTTGATGCAAAAAACGAAAGTCATCAACTACTCTATTAAATACATTAAAGCAGTCAAACCTTTAATTTATTGCTTATAGCTACGAATTTGAGCCGTTTGTGACAAATATGATGCCTTCCTACCATTAGGATAGATTTAATTTGATAAACTCATATATTTGTCTGACATGGGTATTGCAAAAGAAATAAAGATTGGATTTCTTGAGGTCTTGATATTGGCTGTTTTATGTTGCACATATATGTACCCATCACTTCAAGGTGCAGGGGATTATGTATTTGTATATCCCTTTAATCTTAAAGATGGTAGTGTGTATTGGGTCCTTTTTGTTGGACTATTATTTGGTGAATTACTATTTTTTTTAAACATATACTACATCATTCCTAAATACCTCAAAAACAAACAAGTAAATACATATGTATTTAGTGTTATACTATTGTTTCTTGGATTGCTAGGGGTTGAGATCTTTACAAAAATACTTCTACAGGCTGCATACAATTTACCTGGTAATTTTGAAACTTTATATGGTGCAGATTATAATAATCTTCCAATGAGGCGTGACCTTGACTTAAACCCTGTCTTAAGAAATCTAGGATTTTTAATAGTATCCTTTGGGTATCGATATGTTAAAGATTGGAAGCAACTCATGGAAGAGCGCGCAAAACAACAAACTATTTTAGCCGAAAAATGGAAATTAGAACTCAAGTATTTAAAATCTCAGGTAAATCCACATTTTTTATTTAATAATTTGAATAACATATATGCCATTACGAAACGGAATAATAATTTTGAAGCTTCTGAAGCCATCACCAGACTGTCTAGCTTAATCCGTTTTATGCTCTATGACAGTAGCTCGAAATATATACCAATTTCTAAGGAAATTAAGTACATACAGGATTATATAGAAATGCAGCAATTACGTTATGCAGATGAAGAAGTAGTGGTGAATTTAAAATTGGAAGGAGACGTACAGCATACAAATATTAGCCCTTTCTTGTTAATTCCCTTTGTTGAGAATGCTTTCAAATATGGTGTTAAAATACATCAAAGTAGCATTATTAAAATAGAAATTAAGATTATAGATAGCTGTTTGTTCTTTACTGTAAGAAACAAAATCCAGAATACTAAAAATAACCATGTATATTCAGGTATTGGAATTACAAATGTTAAAAAAAGGTTGGAACTTATATATACAGATAATTATCAGCTTAACATACGTAATGATGAATCATATTTTGAAGTCCAACTACAAATAGATAATTTATGATTGTATCTTGTATTATAATTGATGATGAGCCGGCGGCCATAGAAGTATTATCGGGTTTTGCTGACAAAACTCCTAATTTATCTCTTTTGAAGACTTTTCGAGACCCTGTGAAAGCGCTTAGTTTTATAAGAGATACTAAGGTCGATCTTATTTTTTTGGATGTCAATATGCCAGAACTTAACGGTATGGAATTACTGAAAGTATTGATTCGCCCTCCGTTAGTTGTTTTTACGACTGCTTATACCGAATACGCAATAGAAAGTTATGAAAAAAATGCAGTAGACTATTTATTAAAACCTATCTCTTTTGAGCGTTTCCTTACCTCTATTAATAAAGCGGAAGATCGTTTGCTAAAGACAAATTATAAGGCTTCTAAAACCTCGCAGGCAACAAGTTCAAATGAAGAAATTATTTACCTTAAGAGCGGTACTAAAACACATCGTATACCTCTTAACGATATTCGTTACTTAGAAAAAGATAGCCATTATATCAGTTTTTTTTTAAGTGATAAAAAAGTAGTTGCTCGTTTAAGTATGAGAGATGTTTTTGAATTGATTCCAAAAACAAAATTCATTCAAGTACACAAGTCATATATTGTCTCTATTGCCTTTGTAGAAACTATTGAAAGGCATCAAATAAAAATAGGAGAAACGTATGTCCCAATTGGAAAAACTCACAGAAAAGCAATCCATGAGTTTTTTAAATCTGATTATATGAATGACTAACCTTTGCTTTGCCTTACGAAAAAGTAATTAAAGGTATTATAGCAACTACTAATACAACGCTTTCATTACTTTACTATAATTGCTACTAGAACTAATATGTTTTGCAGCCTTTCTATAGGCTTCTTTTACTTTTTCTGAAGATTTTTTTACCTTGTGAGAAAACGTTATCAGTGTTTCAGATAAATTACTGGGAGATTGAATATATTCTGGGATTGCACTCAAGATTTTAATTAGCTGATCATCAGAAAGTACAGTTGAGCTTCTCCCTATTTTTTTATAGATTGTAACGAGTGCTGAGTTTGATTCAATTTCTTTTGATAGTTTTAGAATTGTTTCTATATTTTCATTATTCAATGTTCTATTTGCTACTATTTTTTTTACAACAGTTCCTAATTCAACACTTGAATTAATTTTTTTAGCCAACACAGCAATATTGCTTAACCATTTGTCTGAAATTCTACGATTGTTTACCATGCTTGATGCTACGCTAGCTAAGTTGCTGTTTGAACGAATCTTTCCAGCCGCTTTTACATAGGCTATCACTGTTTTATCATTGACTAAAAATGAGTTTTGGTTTTCTTTTAAAAATCTTGCTAGACCTGAGTTTGATTTTATTTCCGATCCTGCTGTTTCAGCAATCTTTATGATTTCATTTGCACTACAATTGTACTTCAGTAATTCCTTCAGATACATTGCTTTTGTATGATGGTCGTTTATGTTGTATTTTATTTCACTAACAACTTTATTTGCACCTCCTGTTTTATAAAAACGAGCGATTCTAGATTTCATTCCAACAGGAGTATTTTTTACAATAGTAGGTAAAACACTTGCCAACCATTTCCTTCCATCGGAGTAATAGTCTTTTTTAGAGCTACCCTCAAAATAGTTTACAATCTTATTGCCTCTTCTAGATTCAATTGTAATACGATGTTTAATTGACTTAGAACGATTGTTTTTGTACTCTATTAATATTAAATAGCCTTTCTTTGAGATACTGACAATACCTCTGTCATCTTCAGAAATTTTGAGAGCTCCTTTATACTCAATTTTAAAAATATCACCACCTTTCTTAAAGTTGATCGTGGTTTTATCACTAAAAATAGTTGTTTTAGTCGAATAATGACTATAATCAGTTTTTTGAGTTTCCTTTTGTGCTTGAGATGAAAAATAGGTTAGTACTGTCGTAAAAAGAACAGCAATAAAGGTTTTTAATTTAATCATTTTAAATATTGTTTTAAGCGAAATAATGAAAAACAGACAGTTGAAAAAAAAGAATGTCACCTATGCCTTATTTTGATACAAGAAAGAAGTTTTTAATGGGCTTGGTCGACACTGAAATATTTCTTCACCCTGACACATTCTGTCTTGTCGTTGAATAATTTTGCTACAAGTTTAATTTTAAAAATAACAAAAATGAAAAATGCGATCAACTTGTTTGAGATTCCAGTAAAAGATTACGAACGGGCAAAACAATTTTATTCTGATGTTTTAGATAGTAAAATTACTGACATGCATATGGAAGATATGATGTATGGTGTGTTGCCATATGATGAGAAAGGAAATGGTGTTGGAGGAGCTATTATAAAATCAGATTTTTCTGTGCCTTCGGTTACAGGTTGTACAATTTACCTGAATGGAGGAGAAGATTTACAAGTGCCTTTATCTAAAATTGAAGCAGCGGGAGGTAAAGTTGTGATGCCTAAAACAGGTATTGGAGAGAATGGCTTTATGGCTCAGTTTTTTGATACTGAAGGAAATAAAATTGCCCTTCATTCAATGAACTAATGTTTAAATTTACATAGCGAATCCTAATCTAGTGTTCGCTATCTTTGTTTTATGTCTCAATTACCTAGACTCATATCAATTCTTACCTTATTAAAATCGAAACGGGTTATCACATCTACCGAACTTGCTGATAAGTATGATGTAAGCGTACGTACTATTTACAGAGACATTCGAACTCGAAGAGGCAGGAGTCCTGTAATTACTATTAAAGGAAGAGGTTATAGCTTAATGGATGGTTATTCCGTTGCTCCAGTTCAGTTTACAGAAAAACAAGCCAATGCTCTTGTTACTGCTCAACACTTAGTCAATCAAACCAAAGATATATCTTTTGCTGAAGATTTTAATGAAGCCTTCACCAAAATCAAATCTGTTTTTAGAAGCTCTATTCAAGAGAAAAGCGAATTGTTAAGTGATAAAATCTTTGTATTCAACCCACAGTATGAGCAAATATCTAGCAATGCTCTTTCTGAAATTCAACTGGCGGTTACTCATTTCAATTGTATAGAAATTAACTATTGTAAAGTTAAAACAGATGAGACCTCTTTTAGAAAGGTAGAACCTTATGCTATGTATTCTACAGAGAATAAATGGATTCTAATTGCTTGGTGTCACTTAAGAAATGATTACCGAGCTTTTAGAGTTGATAGAATCCAACATTTTAAAATACTACAAGAGAAATTTGAAGATCGCAAATTCAATCTGCAAGACTATTTTGCCTCCTGTTCTACTAGCTAGTATATAGCTTTATTCTATCTAAGAAGTCTGCTTTGTATAAGCGGCCTATTGGAACTTTATGGCTATTGATGGTAACATTAAAATTAGAAATCATCTCTATTTTTTTGATTGCAACGACAAAAGATTTATGAACTCTACAAAATTGCCCTTCAGGAATGACCTTAAAAACATCTTGCATATTCATTCTAGATTGAACGGTACTCTTTTCTGTATGAAACAACATATTGTTCCCTTTTTTTTCTAAAAAAAGCAACTCGTCAAGCCATATTTGATGAAAGTTTGAGCCACTTTTCACCATAATACACTTTTTTACATTGTCAATAGTATTGTCTGTTATAGCTTCTCGCTCTAAATTTATCTGATTTTTTGCTTTATAACAAGCTTCTAAAAAGCGCTCATACTCAATAGGTTTTAATAAATAATCTAAGGCATTTAAAGAAAAACCATCAATGGCGAATTCAGAGTAGGCAGTGGTAAAAATTATTTTCTGATTTGGGTTGACAAATTTAGTGAAGCTTATTCCAGATAATTCTGGCATGTTGATATCTAAAAAGAGAATGTCAATTTCATTTTGATTTATGTATTCCAATGCCTCAATAGGATCTCTAAAGCTTTTCAAAAGAGACAAAAACGGCACTCTTTCGACATAGCTTTCTATAATTTCTAGAGCCTTATACTCATCATCAATGGCTATAGCTTTCAGAGTTTTAAGCATTAATTATTAGTTTAAGTTTAACATCGAACTCATAAGATTCTTTTAAAATGGTTATATCGTATTTATCTGGGTACAATAAATCTAAACGTCTTTTCAAATTTTTTAAACCAATGCCACCTACATTTAATTCATTATTAATTCTAGTTGGGTTATATGAGTTTTTCACGTTTATAAAAAAATCTTTATCAGTAACTTGTATATAAATATTTAAAAGACACGGTTTGCATAAGGTTAAACCATGTTTAAAAGCATTTTCAATTAAAGATACTAAAATTAAAGGAGCTATTTTTTTTCCAGACACTTCTCCTTCAATATTAAAATTGAAATCGATGTCTTCTGGTTTAAACTTTAGCATACTCATTTTGACATAGCTTTTTAAAAAGCGTAATTCTTTTTCTAAGTTCACTAAACTTTCGTTACTTTCATAAAGAGAATATCTAATTACTTTCGTGAAATCCGAAAGTTGTTGAGCAGTTTCAAAATCTTTGTTAGTTTGTGCCGTTGAAAAAATATTATTTATGGTGTTAAACAGAAAATGAGGACTTAATTGTGCTTTTAAAAACATAAGCTCATTAACAATTTTGTTATGCTCTTTCTTCTTTATTTCTATATCGAGTAATACAAAGTAGTTTGTAAAAACATATACCATAGAAAACAGAAAAAACATAAGATTAACAGAGAGGACTTTATTTAAATATAACTCAAAAAGTTGATGAAAATATGTAAAAAAAATAAAGTATTCTATTGTGGTTATAATACTAACTGATATTAGTAATAACAAAATGTACTTTACATACTTTTTTCGTAAAAAAAAATGTTTTGATAGACTTAAAATATTGATGTAAAAGATAACTCCTCCAGCTAAAAAAATAATCCAGTCTAGATGTCTTTGGTAGATTTCTTTTTTGGGTACTCCAATTTCTTCAATCGTTAAATATGAAGCATTTGAACTGTTAATCATTATCATCAAACCAACCCAAAAACCAAGGTGAGCAAATAGCTCTATATATTTTCTTGAAATACGAATTTCCATATCATAGTAAAAGTAATAATTTATGTTTTATAAAAATTAAATTGTTATCAAATCCAATAAATGGAAGATAAAAGACAGTTTCTTGAAATTAGACCTATAATACCAGAGTTAGGTTTATTATTTGAGTTTTATTGTTGATTATAACAATGCTTCTTTTCTATAAAAAAGAATATGTACTCTTGTTTATTATTTTAAATCTTATAAACATGAAAACAACGAGAACAATTTATTTATTAGTTTTTAGCCTTTTATTAACTCAAGTTGTATTATCACAAAAAGAAACAAAAAAGCGTGATACTATAATAAAAAAAGGAAACTCACAAATGAAGTATGAGTATATAAAACCAAAAGAAATCTCTAAAGAGAAGAAAAATGAATACACAGGAAAATATAAATTTTCAACTAATGAGAAACTGATATTGGAGGTGAAAATAAATGGAGACGCTATGGTAATTATTATACCAGAAGGAGAAAAAAATGATAAAGGAGAAGAAACTTTACGACAATACACATTAGTTCCGCAGTTTGAAGATAAGTTTTACTGGAAAGGAGATTCTTTCGTGAAAATTCATTTTACAAGAAGTAAGAAAACTAATAAAATTGTTAGTGTGTTATTTAATGCCAGCAGAGATAAGAAACAAAAAGTAATTAGAGCATACAAATTATAAAAAGTAATTCAATGAAAAAGTTTGTATTTAGTCTTAGTCTTTTTTGCGTTTTAAGCACATTTTCTCAAAATTCTTATAATGTAAAAGATTTTTCAAAGTTTGTTGATACGCTAGACTTAAAAAAATCTGTTTATTATCTCGCTTCAGAAAGTATGAAGGGGAGATTTACAGGAGAAGAGGGGCAGAAGCAAGCAGCGTCTTTTATTAAAAGTCAATTTGCTTCATTTGGTTTAAAATCATTGGAGAAGTTTCCTAATTATACACAGAGTTTTACTTTAAAGAAATCATCACCTAATATCTTAGAACTATCTATTAATGGAAATAAGTTGGTTAATAACCAAGACTTTCTTTTTGCTGGAGAATTGAATATGGAAAAGAAGCTATCTGAAAGCTCAAAATATATAGATTTTAAGAACATAAACAATACAACAAAAGATAATGTTTACGGAAAAACTGTATTTGTTGATCAATCATTTTTAAACTCTAAAGCTTATATGAAATTAAGTCAAATGCAACCTTTGGCTGTTTTTGTGCTTTTAGAGAATTCAATAAAAAATTTTAATGCTACATACAAAACTAGTGGAGATCTTGGAGGGGAAAAAGAACCCTATTTAACTCATTTAGATGAGAAAGAAAGAAGTAAATTAACACCACTATTTTATATAGATAAATCGGTTTGGAGTAAAGTTCTAAATGGGAAAAGAAAAAACAAATTTAAAGTTGACTTTGTTGTACAAAGAAAAGAGGAAATAGTTGAAACCGAAAATGTTTTAGGATTTATTGAAGGTTCTGAGTCAAAAGATGAATTTATTGTTATTTCAGCTCATTATGATCATATAGGTTTTAAAGACAAAGTTATATGGTATGGAGCAGATGACAATGCTTCAGGTGTAGCTGCTGTTTTAGAGTTAGCCAAAGCATTTACTATTGCAAAAAGATTAGGACATGCACCTAAAAAGTCAATTTTATTTGTTGCATTTACAGGCGAAGAACAAAGAGGAATGTTAGGTTCAACTTATTTTGTAAAAGAATCTGGTATAAAAATCAATCAAATAATCACGAATCTTAATATAGATGGAGTAGGGAGGATAGCGCCTGAGTATTTTGACTTTGAAGATTATGTATATCTTATTGGGTCAGATAAAATATCAAAAAGATTACATGATTTAAGTGAAGACTGCAATAAAAAGTACGTTAACTTAACTTTAGATTATACCTATAATGAAGATACTCATCCTGAGCAAGTATATTATAGGTCAGATCAATGGAGTTTTGCTCAACACGGTATCCCTGTTATATTTTATTTTGGGGGTTTAACAGACGATTATCATATGCCCACAGATACAGCAGATAAAATTAATTATAAGACGTTGAAAAAAAGAACCCAGTTGGTTTTTTATACAGCTTATTTTTTAGGAATGGGACATAAACTCTAAAATAATAAATAACCAATCATGATTTAGTCAAACACTTTAAATCATAAATAAAAAAAACCATCAACTGATGGTCTTTTTTATTTAAGTAATATAGCCAAACTATTTACAATTCTTTGGGTCTAAAATTTTACATACCTTAGAAACCAAATAACGAACACGTTGAATAGCGAAACCAAGCTATTAAAGAGACTTCAAAGCTCGAGACATAAGGATCGTGCTTTTTCTGAACTCCTTGATATCTATCAAGAGAGAATCTATTGGCATATCCGAAAGATAGTGCTTACGCATGATAATGCTAACGATGTTTTACAAAATACTTTTATAAGAGTTTACAAAAGTATTGGCAATTTTGAAGGGAAAAGTTCTTTGCTAACTTGGATATTTCGTATTGGATATAACGAATCTCTTCGCTTTATAGAAAAAGAAAAGAAAAGAAAGCATCAATCCATAGATGATGTATCTAGTCATCAATTAGCAAGTTTAAAGCAATCTGAATATTTTGATGGAGACAAACTCCATGAAAAATTATTGAATATTGTTGAAGGAATGAGTGAGAAACAGCGACGTGTTTTTCAGATGAAATATTTTGATGATTTAAGTTTTAGAGAAATTTCTGAGGTTTTGGGTATAGGTGAAAGTACTTTAAAATCAAGCTATTACAGTGCTGTGAAGATTATTGAAGAAAAAGTTTTAATAGAAACAAACTAATTCAAACTTTGAGGGTCTAATTTATATTATGATGAATAAAGAAGAATTTTTAAAAAACAAAATAGGAAGTCCATCGGACCATCACAAAGAATATTTAGGAATGGAGATTCCTGAAGATTACTTCAACAATTCTAAAGCCAATATTTTAGATTTAGTTTCGAAAGAGAAGACCTACCGATACCAAACGGAACGTTCGGGCGAGGAAGAAACTCCTGTTTTCTACTTGAGAAGATCATTCCAAGTAGCTGCTTCTATTACTTTATTAATTTCAATAGCTGTGTGGACATTATTTTCTAATCCATCTGAAGGTACAATGCCAGAAATTGCTTCTGATGATATTTTAATTGAATCATTATTTGTAGAAGATATCGATATGAATCAGTTTATAAGTGATGTTGTTGTAGAAGAAATTATGGTAGAAGCAGAGAAGTCTGAACAAAATTTAGAAAATATGTTTATAAATTCTTTATTTGTAGAAGACTCATTAATAGATAGTTATACTAAAAAAAGTTTAATTGATAATGTTATTTTGTAATCGATTCCAAACTATTTAAAACTTTTAAGTTCTAAATAAACAGAAACGATTTATTACTAATTAAAAAGTCAATTATGAAAGCCACTAATTTAGAAAACAAAGTTTTGAAAGGTAGTATCCTTTTTTTAATGATCACAGCTGTTTTAATGACCACGGTTCTTTTTACATCTTGTTCAGACACAACAGAAGAACCTCTTATTGAGGATGAAGCAAGTTTAATTTCTGCTATTGAAGCTGGAGCAGCAGAAATAGTAAGCATTAGTAGTTTACCATCTGCAGCCAGAGATGAGTTAACTGAGAATTTTTCAGATGATGAAGTATTTAAAATTCAATCTGCCCCTAATTTAGGATTCCAAGTAGATCTAGTAACAACAACTGGATCTTGGACATCTGAATTGAATCGTGTATTTTTTGATACAACGGGAAGAAGTCTAGAAGACAGAAGACGCCCAAGACATGGACGTAGAAGAAGTTGTTTCCACTTGGTATTTCCATTTACTGTTACTATGCCAGATGCTACAACTATTACCTTAGAGAGTAAAGCTGATAAATCTCTAATTAGGGAATGGTATGTTGCAAATCCAGATGCAGATGAAAGACCAACCTTGGTTTTTCCAGTAGAAATCGAATATCAAGATGGTACAACAGCAACAATTAATGACCAAACAGAATTAGAAGCAGCCAGAGTAGATTGTGTGAGAGTACGTTGTTTTGATTATGTGTATCCATTTTCTGTAACCATGCCAGATGCAAGTGTAATTATTTTGAATTCTTCTGATGATCGTTCTCTGATTAGAGAATGGTATAGAGCAAACCCAGGAGTGCGTGAAAAACCTGAGTTAGTATATCCGATTGATATCATTTATCAAGATGGAACAACGGAAACAATTAATGATGCGACTGAATTAGAAGCAGCAAAAAGCAACTGCTAACACAAAAGAAAAAGATAGTTTATTATCTTTGGAAGAATAAAGTAGATCGCACATTAAAAAAGCAGCATATTAAATATGAATTTTAATGTGCGATTTAAAAAAGGAAGCCATGAAATTATCTAAAGTTATCTCTCTTTTTGTAGTACTCTTCTTAGGACTTAGTGCCAGCATTTCAATGAATGCTCAAACTCAAGATTACGAATTGATTATGAAAGAACTAACCAAGGAACAAAAAGCCTTGTTGCAGAAAGAAAGAGAGATGATTAAGAACAATAGAGAGGCACTTAAAAGGTCGTTGACTAAAGAGCAGCTTTCGATATTGGCAGATAGGACATTAAGAAATGATGTAAAGCGAAGTATGCTGTTAAAATCATTTAGCAGAGAACAAAGATCTTTAGTGCAGAGACAAGAGGTAAGGCTCAAGACTACTAGAGAAACCTTTAGGAAATCACTGACAGATAATCAAAGAAAAATATTACAAGATCGAGTAGAACGATCGAGAAGAAATAGGAAAAAAGGAGGCGGTAATTAAATAACAACCCCAGACTAAAACACGAATGAGTTACCGCACTAAATTCAAAGCAAAATTGAATGTAATTAAGTTGCTATTGTTTACAATAGCAACTTCTTTCGTTTCATATGGTCAAGAAAAAACTGACGACCAGAATATTGATAGCTTATTAGATGAGCTATTTTTTAGTGACAAAGAGTTTGTAGATGATCTTTTAAACTCCATCAATCAATACGATTTTTTGTACGCGAATACAACCTTCAATTCAAACACATTTTTTGCAGGAAGAGATTCTGGAACCGACCAGTTTAATATGATCCCCCAAGTATCTTACTATAGCTCCTCTGGATTCAATGCTTCAGTAACTTCTATTTATTATCAGAAGCAAGACAGTAATTGGGATTTTGTGAGCTTAACAGCCGGATATTCAAATACAATAGATAAAAGAAAGAATGTCCATTACAATTTAGGCTATTCACGTTTTTTTTATAGTGATGGATGGGATGCATTTAACAATTCGGTAGATGCATTATTAGGTGTGCGAAATTCAAAAAGAACGCTGGGAGCCATCGTTTCTGCATCGTATTTATTTGGAACCGACAACTCATTCCAGCTATCATCTCGAGTTTATGGAAATTTTACACTGACTCGTCAATCCTCCTACGCATTAAAAATAAGGCCTCAAGTCAATTTTTTAGTGGCACAGCAAGTGGTTACGTTTTTAATTCCACCAAGAAATGGAAATCCATCTAGAATAGGAACTACTGAAGAATTTGGACTGTTAAATACTCAGTTTAGTTTTCCTATCTCTTATACGTCTAGCACATGGGATATTGAATTAAGTTGGAACTTAAATCTACCTATTACTATTGAAAATGAAGGAAGTTTAGATACGACAAACTTTTTTGGATTGTCTATTGGTTACTTACTTGATTTAAGAAAGAAACAATTCTAATAGGTACTTCTACCTGTTTTTTAAAGCACGTAATTTTATCATCATTCTAAAGAGTCAAAGTGATTAACTTGAACCTTCAATTTCTAAAGGGAATATAAAATGAGCTCACAAGTATTAGAACCTGTCGATACTAAAAACGACGCCATCAAATTACCAATGACATTTGATGTAGATAAAATGAAAGAAGAAGTTGAGGCTATGGAGCTTAACAATTTTGTTTATTATAATGTATTGCCTTTGCGATCACCAGCACATTTGGTAGATTCATCAGTTCCTTTTCCGCCTCCAGCGGATGATTATGCAGACGGCTCTTGGTGTGACTGGTTGAATACAAAAGAGTTAGAAAATTCTCCATATTTAAAAAGTATCGTTGAGAAATTTCAAGAATATACCACTGTAACTTTGGTAAGAGCACTTCGACTAGAAAAAGGAAATGTTGTAAAAGAACACAGAGATGTTACCTTAGGATTACAAATTGAGAGATCTGTGATTCGTTTGACCATTCCTGTGATTAAAGACCCCAGAGCAGAATTCTACTTAAATAACAAAATTGTTCCCATGAAGCCAGGAGAATGCTGGTACTTACGCCTAACTGATCCTCATAGAGTTCTAAACAATAGTGATACAGATCGAATCAATATTACCTTAGACATGATTCCAAATGAATGGGTGCGGAATATGATTTTGGAGAATGATAAATAATAATGTAACAGTTGATTAATGTATCAATGCAATATGAGTAATTGATAAAGCCTTTTTTTACAATTTTCACATTGGTATATTGTTAAATAGGGACACTAGAAATTAATCCTTCGAATTCAACGTATACGTTCGCCATTTTTCCAAACAAGCTGTTATGTCTTCTGGAATAGGAGAATCGAATTGCATTTCTTCTTTGGTAATAGGATGCCTAAAGCCTAAAGTTTTGGCATGCAAAGCTTGTCTAGGCAACACCTTAAAACAATTTTCTACAAACTGCTTGTATTTGGTAAATGTGGTTCCTTTTAAGATATCGTTCCCGCCATAACGTTCATCATTAAATAAGGTATGACCTATATGCTTAAAGTGCGCACGAATTTGATGTGTTCTTCCTGTCTCTAATTTACATTCAACCAAAGTGACATAAGTCAAGCGTTCAATCACTTTAAAATGAGTGACTGCGTGCTTTCCATACTCGCCATCAGAAAAAACATCCATCTGTAGGCGATTTTTAAAACTACGCCCAATGTTTCCTTCAATAGTTCCTTTATCATCTTCAATATTTCCCCATACCAAAGCAAGATACTTCCGATTGGTTGTTCTATCAAAGAATTGTTTTGATAAACTTGCCATTGCAAACTCTGTCTTTGCAACAACCAACAAACCACTAGTGTCTTTGTCAATTCTATGCACCAAACCAGGACGCTCATTACTATTGGTAGGTAAGTTTTCTACATGATGAATCAAACCATTTACCAGCGTTCCAGTATAGTTGCCATGACCTGGATGAACGACCATTCCAGCAGGTTTATTAACCACCATTAAGGTGTCATCTTCGTAAACAATATCAATAGGAATATCTTCAGCAACCAAGAGATTTTCATGAGGAGGGTGTGCTAACACAATTCTCACTACATCTTTAGGTTTTACCTTATGATTTGACTTTACAGGAACATCATTTACTAAAATGTTACCTGCTTTGGCAGCTTGTTGTAATTTATTTCGAGTGGCATTTTCGATAAAATTCATTAAGAATTTATCTACACGTAAAGGAACTTGTCCATCAGTGGCAGTGACTTTGTGATGTTCATACAATTCTTCGTTCTCTTCAATTTCTTCTATCATGCAAGTTGTATTAACGACTTTTTCCGTCTCCTAAAATTAGGTCGATCACAGAATTTTTAGGAAGTTTTGTTCCTGGTTTTAATCTTTTTCCTTTTGAACGGAGTCCACGAACCACATCTTTTCCGATGTCTGGAATGTACGTAAATTTACCAATCTTAAAGCCAATAGACTGCAATTGAGTCATTGCTTGGCGTTTTGTTCTACCATTTAAATCAGGGATGGTAATATCTCTATATTTCGAAGGATTTAAAGTCAAATAAATCTTTCGTTTTTCTTTTACAAAATCGCCAGCTTCAGGAGTTTGCTCAATAACTGAGCGATTTGGATAATTCGGATTATAACTCGCAGAATCTATGACAATAAAATCTAAGTTCAACTCTTTAAGTTTTGCTTCAACATCTGCTAAAGACATCTTATTTAAGTCTGGAACTTGTATTTTTTGATCGTGATTTGTGGTGTATGCTAGCCACCATTGTAGTATGAAAATGAATAGTAAAACACTAACAATAGTAATTCCAACTTGAATTAAGAATGATTTGCTTTTTATAAAATGAAAGAAACTCATTTTTCCTTTTTTAATGTGAGACAAAAGTACATGATTTTTTTATTAGAAACTCGCATAATCGAATTGACAATTCTTTTATCTATCAACGAAATTTTACCTAAGTTTGTGTGTAAACCTAAAAGAAAATGCAAAAAAACATTGCTGTCATTATGGGAGGCTATTCTTCTGAGGTAGAAATTTCTTTAAAAAGTGGAGAAGTAGTCTATGATTCTTTGGATAAAAACAAGTACAATCCTTATAAAGTACATATCTTAAAGGAGAAATGGGTATTAGTTCAGAATCAACAGGAATACTCGATTGATAAGGATGATTTTTCTGCAATAGTTGAGAATCAAAAAATTATATTTGATTGTGTTTTTAATGCCATTCACGGAGATCCAGGTGAGAACGGAGTCATTTTAGCGTATTTTGATTTAATCGGAGTAAAACATACATCAGCTCCTTTTTATCAAATGGCATTAACGTTTAACAAGCGCGATACGTTAAGTGTTGTAAAAGAATACGGAATTAAAGCAGCGACCTCTTTTTATTTGAATGAAGGAGATGAAATAGATACTAACAAGATTATAAATAAAGTTGGGTTGCCTTGTTTTGTGAAACCCAATAATGCTGGATCTAGTTTTGGGATATCTAAAGTGTATAAAGAAATAGATTTGCTCTTAGCTATTAAAAAAGCGCTTAAAGAAGATTCTGAGATTTTAATAGAATCTTTTTTAGATGGAATAGAGGTTTCAGTTGGAGTTATTGAATATGAAGGAAAAGTAAAAGTTCTACCAATGACAGAGATTGTTTCTGAAAATGATTTCTTCGATTATGAGGCTAAGTATGAAGGGAAATCACAAGAAATTACACCTGCAAGAATATCTGAAGAGATGAGAGCTAAGGTAGCAAAAGTGGCAGAAAAAGTATACAGAATTTTAAATATGAGTGGTTTCTCTCGTTCGGAATACATTATAGTAGATGAAGAGCCTTATTTTCTAGAGTTAAATTCGGTTCCAGGATTAACGAGAGAAAGTATATTACCACAACAAGCTAAAGAAGCAGGAATTTCTTTAACGGATTTATTTGATAATGCAATACAAATGACGATTAGCTGAAAGCTATTAACTTAAAATAAAGAAAATATGAAAAAAGCAGTTTTCCCAGGTTCATTTGACCCAATCACATTAGGGCATGTTGATATTATTAGAAGAGCCATTCCTTTGTTTGATGAGATTGTAATTGCAATAGGAGTGAATGCCAAAAAGAATTATATGTTTTCTGTAGAACAACGAGTGAAGTTTATTCAGAATGCCTTTTTTTCAGAGGATAAAATTTCTGTACAGACCTATAAAGGACTGACCGTTGATTATTGTAAAGAAATTAATGCTGATTTTATTCTTCGTGGATTGCGTAATCCAGCAGATTTCGAATTTGAAAAAGCCATCGCGCAAACCAATAGAAAATTATCCGGAATTGAAACAGTATTCCTCCTAACAAGTGCAGATACCTCTTTTATTAGCTCTTCAATTGTGAGAGATATTATGCGTAATGGTGGTGATGCAACCAGTTTAATTCCTAATTCAGTTTCCTCTAAAGTTGATTTTTAAAACAATGAAAAAACTGTTGATTCTATCACTTGCTTTCACGTTTGTAATGTGTCAGCAAGAAAATTCTAGTGATAAAGATTTTACCACACAGTTTGAAAGATCTGGAGGAACAGAAACTCCAGAATACAAGAACGTGATTTTGTATTATAAAAATTTAGCAAATGCGTATTCAGAAATTTCTTTGTTTGAAGTAGGGGAAACGGATTCTGGAAACCCATTGCATTTGGTGGTGTTTAATACTGATGGGAAAACAAAACTCGACGAGGTTAAAAATTCTCCAAAAAACAGAATGCTCATCAACAATGGGATTCATCCTGGAGAATCAGATGGAATTGATGCATCAATGATGCTGTTAAGAGACATTGTTCAAAATGATTCTTTAAAAAAAATCTATGTAAATACAATCATATCAGTCATTCCAATTTACAATGTTGGAGGAGCTTTGAATCGAAATTCATATACAAGAGCCAATCAGAATGGACCTAAAGAATATGGTTTTAGAGGGAACGCTCAAAATTATGATTTGAATCGAGATTTCATCAAACAAGACACAAAAAATGCTGCAGCTTTTGCAGAGATCTTTCATACGGTAAATCCAGATGTTTTTATTGACAATCACGTGAGTAACGGAGCCGATTATCAATATGCCATTACACATTTGTTTACACAACATAATAAATTAGGAGGAACTATTGGAAAGTTTTTAGAAACTCAAATGAGACCCGCGTTGGAAAATTCTATGATTATTAAAAGAATTCCAATTACACCTTATGTGAATGTTTGGGGAGGAACTCCAAAAAGAGGATGGTCACAGTTCTTTGATTCTCCAAGATATTCAACAGGATATACAACACTGTTTAATACCTTAGGGATGATGGTGGAAACGCATATGCTAAAGCCTTATAAAGATCGTGTAGAGCAAACTTATGAATTGATGTTTTCTATGTTAGACTTTGCAGAAGAGCGTTCTGTAGATATTAAAGCGATTCGTAAAAACGCAGTAAAAGAAATTTTGAGTAACAAAACGTATCCGATTACTTTTGAAGTGGATAGAGACAAGCCAACAACATTGCAATTTAAAGGATATGAAGGAGAGGTTATTGATAGCAAAGTAACCAATGGAAAGCGTTTGTTTTATGATCGTACGAAACCATTTTTAGAACCTGTAGATTACTATAACAACTTCAAACCCAAAAAACAAATCAATATTCCGAAAGGGTATGTTCTAAAGCAAGGATGGAGTCGCGTAATAGAGCGTTTGAAAAACAATCAGATTGAGTATACGAAGTTTGAAAGTGACACAACTATGACTGTGGAAACGTTTCTTGTTGACGATTACAAAACGAGAACAAGTGCATACGAAGGGCATTATTTGCACTACAATACAACAGTAAAAAGAGATACTGTTTCGGTAACCTTCTCTAAAGGCGATTTGTACATCCCTACAAATCAAACCGGAGTTCGGTATGTTTTGGAAACCTTAGAACCGGAAGCGACAGATTCTTTCTTTAATTGGAACTTTTTTGATACTGTTTTACAGCAAAAAGAAGGCTACTCGGGATACGTGTTTGAAGATGTTGCCGAGCAATTATTAAAAGACAATCCAGTTATTAAAAAAGAATTTGAGGACAAATTGGCTTCTGATAAAGATTTTGCGAAAAGTGCTCGAGCGCAATTAAATTTCATCTATAAGAAAAGTCCTCACTACGAGAAAGCACATTTGTTATTGCCTATTTTTAAAGTGAATTAAGAAGAATGAAAAAATTGCTAGCATTTGCCATTAGTTTGATATTTGTATTCTCAGGATGTAAAAAGGAAAAAGAGACGTTCTCATTTTATGTAGGAACCTATACCAATGGAGAGAGTGAAGGAATCTATCAATATAACCTTGATGCAGAAGGACGTTTTAGCGAACAAAAGTTAGTTGCCAAAACAGAAAGCCCCTCGTTCTTAGCCTTTTCTGAAGATAAAAAATTCTTAGTCGCGGTTAACGAAACAAGTGAAGATGGAGTGGGTGACCTAGAATCTTATAAAGTAGTAAAAGATAGCTTGATTTTTGTTAATAAAGTGAGTTCAGGAGGAGCACATCCGTGTTTTGTAACGATTGATAAAAATAATCATGTGTATGCTGCTAATTATACAGGAGGAAATCTGTCAGTATCTTCATTGAATATAAATGATGGAATATTATCAAATATTGATATTGAACAGCATGAAGGAAAAGGAACAACTTCCCGACAAGAAGCTCCTCATGTACATTCAGTTTGGATTAATAAATCAACGGATGAGGTTATTTCAATTGATTTAGGAACCAATGAATTGTGGTTTTCTACATTTAATAACAAAACCCAAAAACTGGAACCAACAACTCAAGGTAAATTGGTAATGGAAGATGGGGCTGGTCCAAGGCATGGAACTTTTCATCCAAAACAAGAGGATTGGTTTTATGTGTTTAATGAATTAAATTCTACGATTACTTTGGTGAATAAAGAGGAAGGGTTATATAAGAAGACTTTTTCAGCAAGTACGTTGCCAACGAATTTTGAAGGAGACAGTTCTGGTGCCGATATTCACATTTCTTCCGACGGAAAATTTTTATACGCTTCCAATCGAGGACACAATTCAATTGCTATTTTTAAAATTGATGAAAGTAATGGAGATTTAAAGTTAGTAGGACACGAATCTGTCAAAGGAAATTGGCCTAGGAATTTTGCATTATCACCAGATGAAAATTTTTTATTGGTTGCCAATCAGTATTCCAATAACATTGTCTCGTTTAAAAGAAACAAAGAAACAGGGATGCTAACTTTTGTAGACGAGGTGAAAGCATCATCACCAGTTTGTGTGTTATTTTAAACTTAAAAATTCCTTAACTTGTACTTTTAATCCAAAGTACAATGCAAACACTTTCAATAAACGGAAAAAACTATCAGGTAGATGCCCCTGATGATATGCCATTATTATGGGCAATTAGAGACATCGTAGGACTCACAGGAACCAAATTTGGTTGCGGTGTTGCACAATGTGGAGCTTGCTCTATTATGATTGACGGAACTGTTGTTCGATCTTGTAGCACACTCGTTATTCAGGCAGTTGGTAAGAAAATTCTTACCATAGAAGGAAATTCTCTAAATCTAGAACACTTACGTCAGACATGGACAGATAACAATGTACCGCAATGTGGATATTGTCAATCCGGACAATTAATATCTGCTACCGCCTTGTTAGACAGTAAAGAGTCAATTACCGATGAAGATATCGACAATGCCATGAGTGGCAATATTTGTAGATGTGGAACCTATGTTCGCATCAAGAAAGCCATTAAGGATGCCGTTGAACTTAGAAATCAAGCATAATGAAAGAACTAAACTTAAAACGTAGAGATTTTGTAAAAATCTTTGGATTGGTCTCAGGAGGATTGCTTATTGGATGTAATTTATCAGGAGATAAAGCGACTATTGCTAATTTGGATGATGGAATTTCATTCATGCCTAATCTATTTGTTCAATTGCAAAAAGATGGAAAACTAACCATTGTAGTAGCCCGTTCTGAAATGGGACAAGGAATCAGAACTTCTATGGCATCAGCCATTGCAGATGAATTAGAAGCAGATTGGGAATATGTATCTGTACAACAAGCTACCGGAGATGCTAAGTATGGAAATCAGAATACAGACGGTTCTCGTAGTATCAGAACATTATTGAATCCTATGCGTAAAATGGGAGCAATGGCAAAATCGATGCTAGAATCTGCTGCTGCCAAAAAATGGAATACAGATGTTGCAAATTGCAAGGCAGAAAATCATTATGTAATCGACGTTAGTTCTGGAAAGAAAATATTCTTTGGGGATTTGGTGGAAGAAGCAAAAACAATTGCTGTCCCTTCAGAAGATAGCATCACCTTAAAGGACAAAAAAGACTTTAAATACATTGGGAAGAAACTGAAAAGTATCGATATCTACGATTTCACTCATGGAAATGCCAAATACGGATTGGATGCTCGTTTACCGAATATGAAGTTTGCTGCCATTGCTCGTTGTCCTACAACTTTTGGAACGGTAAAAAGTTTCGATAAATCGGATGCAGTTGATATTAGTGGAGTAGAAGATGTGATTCAATTAGACAGACTGAAACCACCCACAGGGAAGTTCTTTGGAATGTTAGGCGGAGTCGCGGTGATTGCAAACAATACATGGTCAGCTTTTCAAGGAAAAAACAATTTGAACATTGATTGGGACATGGGACCGAATGCGTCCTATGATACAGAGAAGTATAACGAAAAGATTACGAGTAGAGTTCACAATAAAGGGAAAGTAGTTCCGCCTATGAGAGGTAGTGTTGGCAAAGCATTTAAAGATGCTTCTAAAGTGATTGAAGCTACCTATACCATGCCACATATTGTGCATGCTCCGATGGAAGTTCCCAATGCTTTGGCTTGGGTTCATGATGGAAAATGTGAGGTCTGGGCGCCAGTACAAGATCCGCAGACAGTGCGCGCAGAATTGGCTCATTTTTTCGGTTTTGAATTGGAGAATATTACCATTAATGTAATGTTGTTAGGTGGAGCTTTCGGGCGTAAATCGAAATCTGATTTTGTAGTAGAAGCAGTTGTTTTGTCACAAAAAGTAAACGCTCCAGTACAAGTGGTGTGGACAAGAGAAGATGATATTCAACATAGTTTTTATCATGCTCAGAATGCACAATATTTAAAAGGATCGTTAGATAAAAACGGAAAAGTATCAGGATGGTTGCACCGTATTGCATTTCCATCAATTACATCTAGTTTTAAACCAATGTCAGATTATGCTGCGGGGTTTGAATTAGGGATGGGATTCACAAACAATCCATATGAAATAGAAAATATACAGATAGAAAACGTGAAGGCTGAAGCGCATGTGCGTATCGGTTGGCTGCGTTCGGTATCTAATATTATTAGTGGTTTTGGAGTGAATTCTTTTGTAGATGAATTGGCGGTTGCTTCTGGAAAAGATGAAATTGATTTTCGATTGGATTTGATTGGGCGCGATCGAATAGCGCAAGGAAATTCACCACATCCATTCAATACAGCACGATTAAAGAATGTGTTGAAAGAAGTAAGAGGATTATCTAATTGGAAAAAACAATTACCTGAAGGCCATGGAATGGGCGTTGCGATTCATTATAGTTTTTATAGCTATGTGGCAACAGTCGCTGAGGTTTCAATAAAAAATGGAAAAGTAAAAGTCGAGAATATTTATTCGGTACTAGATTGCGGAATGTGTGTGAACAAAGATTCTGTGATCAATCAAATGGAAGGAGCTGCTATTTTTGGAATGTCGTTAACGCTATTTGGAAAAATATCAACGAAGAATGGAGTCGTTGAGCAAAGCAATTTTCATGATTATCAAATGACACGAATGAAAGATGCTCCGAACATTCATGTGCATATTATAGACAATGATGAAAACCCAACGGGAGTAGGAGAGCCTGGAGTTCCACCGATTGCTGCCGCGATTACCAATGCGATATTTAATGCCACAGGAAAACGTGTGAGATCACTACCACTTTCTGATCATGGGATGGTGTAGGTTTGTAATTTGAAAATGAACAAAAGCTCCTCTTATCCGGAAGTTGTAAAAAATATCCTAAACACTGTGAAAGGAATTGAATATTTGAAGTATGAATTACAAAATATAAAGCTAAAAAAAGCTTCATTTATTGGAATGGATGGAGGAAATCCAAATTCGGAATATTGGTTTTGTGGAATTGAATTTGGAAGTGAATTAGAAGAAATGGCATCGTATTATGATGAATATGTAAAGTTTTATAATGAAAGTGATTTTTTAATTCCTTATCGTGAAGATTGTCCTGAACAGTTTTTAAAATCTTTTTTTGACAAATATTTAGCTTCTATTTATTCAAACTTGTTTAAAGAAAATGAATACACAAATAAAGAAGAAATTGACATTATTCTTAAAAATGAATTATATAATAAATCATCTGAAATATTTAAAATTAATCTCTTTCCAATAGCTAAAAAAGATGTGAGCTGGGACAAAAATTTTGAATCCAAACTAAATATCAATAAGAAAGAATATTATGGAGAAATATTTAATAATCGAATCAATTTCATCAAACAAATTTCTGAAAAATTTAAACCTAAAGTTATAGTGTGTTTTTCCACTAAAGAATATTCTGAACATTTTGAAAGAACATTTTTTAAAAAAGGAGAAAGTATTAATTATCAATTTGACTCAATTGAATTGAAAAATGGAAAAAAAGGGAATATAAAAATTTACGAAAATAATTTTCATAAAGTTATAATAATTCCATTTTTAGGTAGAGGGAATTTAGCATCTGACCCGTCCTGAATAAAGGCTACATAATTTGAAATATCAGGCTAAACAAAAAATGACTAAAAAAAACATAAGTAAATTTCACCATTTGCCACTTCTTGATGGTTTAGAATTACTAAATGCAAAATCACATACTTTAGATTTTCCATTTCATACGCACGAAACTTTCAACATTACTTTAGCTTTAGATACTACTTTTAACAATAAACTTATTGATAAGTTTTTAAGAGCTCCAAAAGGGACTTTATTAATTACTAATCCCAAAGAAGTTCACGCAACACCTTGCGACCACGATTTAGGAAATTCATTTTTCACTTTTTATGTTTCGCCAGAGGCAATTAAGAGTATTAATGGAGGACAACGTGTGTTTTTCGAAGATAAAACTATTTATGACCAACGCATTTTTAAAGAACTTTACTTTTTATCTTCCAACTATAACAAAAGCACAATCGAATTTGAAAAACGTTTAGTAGAAGTCTTAAAGTTATTGATTTCAAAATATGCTTCGATAAATCCCTTTGATTACAACACTAATAAATTATTTCAATGTTTCATTAATGAAACCCAATTTGATACTTTTTCATTAGATAAAACTGCCACGCAGTTTGGAATAAGTAAATACAAGTTTATTCGGCTTTTTAAACAAGAAACAGGATTAACACCAAATAATTTTGTGTTGCTAAAAAGAATTGAACATAGCAAAAAAATGCTAAAACAAGGAAAACCAATATTTGGTGTAGCCATAGATTGCGGCTTTTATGATACATCACATTTTTACAAAAATTTTAGAAGATTTACAGGCGTAAATCCGTTAGATTTTCAAAATGCTTTTTTTATTCAGTAGTGCAATATTTTACAATAGATTAATAGTTTTGTTTGTCACCTTTGTGATTACTAATAATAAAATCTATGAAATTCAACTTACTCATCATTTTTACTTTTTATAAACAACAATGTTAAAAGCCAAAATTCTGACACAAAAAATATGAAAAATATTAAATTATTCAAATTAGGTCAAATAAAACTTATTGTTAGGCTGGCATTATTAATTGCTTTGGTTTTATCATCTTGCCAAGCTAACAAACATATTGAGGGTAATAAATATGAAGCCTTTATATCTCAAGCACATGCAAAAGGCCAGTTTAACGGTAATGTGCTAATAGTTGAAAATGGGAAAATTGCATTTCAAGGTTCCTATGGAATTAGAAAGATAGAGCCTCTTGATTCATTGACGCTAAACTCCATTTTTCGTATAGGATCAGTAAGTAAACAATTTACTGCAATGGGGATTATGAAACTTAAAGAAAGTGGTCTGCTAACTTATGATCAAAACATTAAAGATTTTATTCCAGAGCTTCCCTACGAAGGGGTAACTATCCGTCATCTCCTTAATCATGTTTCTGGCTTGCCTGACTACACAAGACCTATGTCTCAGAATTGGAAATCTGAATTGGAAAACAATAACCCTGATAAGTTTGTATCTGGTAATATCGACTTAATTAAAATGTTTGCTGAATTAAAACCTAAAATACATTTTGAACCAGGAGAAAAATGGGAATATAGTAATACTGGATATGTATTGTTGGCTTCAATTATTAGTAGAGTTTCTGGCATACCCTTTGGACAATTTCTTAAAGAACAAATTTTTGAGCCCGTAAAAATGACTAATACATCTGTGTACAACTTTGTGCCAGGAGATGATCCCCAAATGCCAAATAGAGTTTATGGATTTAAAACTGAATTGAACGGTATTGATCTAGTCTCCACAGATGTTCATTATCTAAATAGAGTCGTGGGTGATGGTGGTGTATATTCTACATTAGAGGATCTATTGAAATGGGATAGAATATTATACACCGAAAATCTAATTTCACAAAGCACACTAGAGGAAGCTTTTTCTCCAACAACTCTTAACAATGGAGATATTACGAACTACGGGTTTGGTTGGCGAATTGATAAATCTCCAAGTGGAAAAAAAGTAGTTTATCATACTGGCGGTTGGAATGGATTCAGCGCATACATTTACAGAGAAATAGAAGAGAACAATTGCATTATATATTTGACCAATAATTCTTCTAATTATTTTGGAAGCATGATTACCTCATTAGAAAATATTCTTAACAATCTACCTTATGAAACCCCAAAAATTTCAATTAGAGAAACTATTGCTAAAATTGTATTGAATGATGACGTAGATGTCGCTGTTAAACAATACAAAAATCTCAAGCTCAATGAACCAGAAGCATATAATTTTTCAGAAAATCAACTTAACGTTCTTGGTTATGAGTTATTGCAGTTAGATCGCATAAAAGATGCCGTTGAAATATTTAGACTTAATACAGAGGAATTTTCACAATCTGCTAACGCTTACGATAGTTTTGGTGATGCACTACTTGCAAATAGAGATACTGCTTTGGCACTAATAAATTTCAAAAAGGCTTTTGCTCTGGATTCTACATTGAATGCAACCAAGAAAAAAATAAACGATATTGAAGAGTAGCTACTTGTCTAGCACAAAATAAATGCCGTTAAACGAGCTTTAAAAATTAAATACAGCGATTTATACTACAAACCAAAAGTAAAACCTTGCCATATTTTATTACAGAAAACACCATAATTCTTGAAACTGCAAAAGATTTATTGTACCATAAAAAACTCGTTATCTTGACTTTTAAAATGCTTATACTGACTTAAAACTGAATTCAAATCCATTTAGTTCTAAAAAAATAATCGGTTACTATTCAATTTATTTAACTGTAAATTATTTCCAGTAGTATTAAAAGAATATGGAGTAAAAAAATGAAATCACCAAGTGAGAGTTTAAAGGAAAATTTAAAGCTTGTGAAAGATAAAATACGTTGCACAACAAAGAACTGAGTTAAAAAACAAGTCTATTTAGACTAATTTAGAAACAAAATTTTCATCATAAGGTTGCTATAGCAAAAGCTTGTTTTAATAACTTATTTGATACTGCTATGAAGGCTAGTTTTTTACTCTTGCCTTTGCCTACTATTCTATCATAAAGAGCTTATTGTCATTCCAGCGTAGGCGGATATCTAAATATTACAAACTAGATTCCCAATCAAGTTAGGAATGACAAGTAGATAATCAAAACTTATACTCAGAAAGTGACTTTGGAAACTTCTCAGGGTTTGTAGCTAAATAATAACGAGGATCATCAATGTCTTCTTCAATAACTTTTTAAGGTAAAACCAAATGTTAAAAAGCTATCTTCTTGTTTTTGGTTTTCTATTACGATACTTTCAAATGTATGACGGTAGTTTATTTTAAAGTTTAAATACTTCCAAATGGGCAGTTCTATACCAACATCCGCTTGCCAACGAAAATTATTACCATCCTCAAGGGAAGGCTGAAAATAACTTTCATGATTTAGAATTATTTTATTTTTAAACAAATGATATTTACCATTTAACCAAATAGTCCCACGAAATGTATCGATAGATTGTTTTCCATCATACTCTGAATAGTTAAAGTTAGTTTTGGAAAAATCGGTCTGTTCATATTCACTTGAAATAGAAAATTTGAGCCAATGATTTTTTTTGTTCAAAATTTGAAAAGTAGCTCCTGCACCTAACAGATAACGCAAATCAATTTCCCTTCTAAAATTGGTGCTAACAAAACCCAATACAAACGGATATATTTTTCGCTCAGGATTAAGATATAAGAAGTTGATACTTAAGATATCTTCATCTGCTTTTTCTTTGCCAAACTCTTGATAGACATAGGAATTTTGATTTTTGAAAACCCAATTCTTCCAAGGTTTAAAACTCAAATCTGTTTTTGCTCTAAAAATTAGGGCCTCTACATTTCCTCCTTGGTAAAATCCTGTTATAGAAAGACTTGCTTTTAGGTTAAGTGTATCACTTTCGTTGATTTGGGCTGAAAGAAAGAAGGGGAAAATTAAGAAACAATATACTATTTTTTTCATTCTATAATTACTCTTTTATCAGTCTCGCAATGACAGTTAACTAAAACTTATACTCACTCAACGATTTTGGAAACTTCTCTGGATTCGCAGCTAAGTGATAACGAGGATCGTCAATGTCTTCTTCAATCACTTGATGGAAAATCGGACTCGCTTTGTACAATAATACTTTACAATCGGCACTCAAATGCTTTAATGTAATTTTCTTACCTGCTGCTTGGTATTTTTCAACCAAGACAAAAATGGCTTCCAAGGCAGAGTGATCTGAAATACGAGATTCTACAAAATCGATTTCTACGTTGTCTGGATCATTTTTTACATCAAACTTATCGTTAAAAGCGGAGATACTTCCAAAGAATAAAGGCCCCCATATTTCATAGACTTTCGTCCCATCTTCTTTAATGCGTTTTCTTGCACGAATTCGTTTGGCATTTTCCCAAGAGAATACCAAAGCACTCACAATAACACCTGCAATCACGGCAATCGCTAAATCGAAAATTACAGTTAATGAAGACACTAAGACTAAGACAATTAAATCGGCCAGAGGAATCTTGTTCATGATTCTAAAACTAGACCAAGCAAAGGTTCCAATCACTACCATAAACATTACTCCAACGAGCGCGGCAATCGGTACTTGTTCAATATAAGAAGAAGCAAATAAGATAAATATTAATAACATCACGGCTGCAGTAATTCCAGACAAACGACCTCTACCACCTCCTTTAATGTTGATAATAGATTGACCGATCATGGCACAACCACCCATTCCTCCAAAGAATCCTGTAATAATATTAGCGCCACCTTGTGCCATACATTCACGGTTTGAGTTTCCACGAGTTTCTGTTAAGTCGTCAATTAAATTTAAAGTCATCAGAGATTCTATCAAACCAATAGCGGCTAAGATTAAGGCATAAGGGAAGATGAATCGTAAAGTTGTGAAATCTAAAGGAATCTTAGAAAACGTTTCTAGTACAGGTACAGGAAGACCTCCTTTTAAGCCTTCGCCACCACCATCTTGGATAAATGACCCTACAGTAGCTACATCTAAATTTGAAAAGATCACAATCCCTGCAACCACCAATATAGCAATCAATGCTTCAGGTAATTTCTTTGTGGCTTTAATTTTTGGCAATCCCCACATGATGAGCATGGTTAAACCAACCAAGCCAATCATCATAAATAAATTTTGTCCTTCTAGCCAAACTTTTTCACCACCAACGGTAGTTTTGAACATTCCTAATTGTGATAAGAAAATTACAATAGCCAAACCATTTACAAATCCCATCATAACAGGATGTGGGATCAAACGAATAAATTTTCCAAGTTTTAAAATTCCTGCCAACATTTGAATCACTCCCATTAGTATGACAGTTAAGAACAAGTAGTACAGTCCTAAGTTTTCACCTTCGGCACCCATGGCATTTCCTTCACTAACCAAACTCACCATTACTACAGCTAAAGCACCAGTAGCACCAGAAATCATTCCTGGCCGTCCTCCAAAAATTGAAGTAATTAATCCAACCATAAATGCAGCGTACAAACCAACTAAAGTATCTACTCCAGCTACAAAAGCAAAAGCAACCGCTTCAGGAACCAATGCCAAGGCAACGGTAATTCCAGAAAGCACATCGTTTTGTACGTTTTTTACTCTTTTTCTAATGAATGCATTCATGATGAATCGTGTTTTTTACAAGCCGGCAAAGATAGTAGAATATCCAAAAACAGCTGTATGTTAATGAGATATCTTACCTATGATAGGTTTCGAAAACCAAATGTATGTTAGCGTATGTATTTTTTAACGCTTTTTCAGCGTCTTCTTGACTTTTAAATTCGGCAATGGTAATTCCTTCTTCGGCTTGAGGCGTAAGTATCCCTTCGAAATTTGTATGCATTATAAACCAATGAGTTTCTTTCAGTCTATTTTCATTCTTTAGAAAGAATAGGTGGTAAGTAGTTAATAAAAATTTATCTAAGTGAAGATCAGGAATTCCACATTCTTCTTCTACTTCCCTTAAGGCAGTAGTCTTGATGCTTTCGCCTTTTTCAATTCTTCCTTTTGGAAGGTCCCATTTATTTCCTCGATAGATAAAAAGAAATTCTTTTTTTTGATTTAAAACCAATCCTCCAGCGGCTGTAATCACTTTAAAATGAGTTAAGAAATTTGCCCAACAGTTGTTGATCTCTTCACAAAATAAAATGACTCCATTAATTTTATTCCTTCTAAGCTTGTGGATAATTTCCTCGATGACTACGGTCTTAAAATCATACACTTCAAAACCTAATCCAATTTGTGGAGAATCTGTTAGGATAATAGGCTTATCATTGATAAAAACTTTATACATTTGTGCGTATGATTTTACACAAAGATACAGCAAAAAAAACAGCCGAATTATTACTTCAAATTAAGGCAATTAAGTTAAGTCCATCTGAGCCATTTACGTGGGCATCTGGCTGGAAATCACCTATTTACTGCGATAATAGAATTACATTATCTTACCCTTCAGTACGTGTTTTTTTGAAAGAAGAGATAGCAAAAATTGTAGAGCAACAATATGGTAAACCAGACGTAATTGCTGGTGTTGCTACTGGTGCTATTGCTATTGGTATTTTGGTTGCACAAGAATTAGGAGTTCCTTTTGTGTATGTAAGACCTGAACCTAAAAAGCATGGACGTAAGAATCAGATTGAAGGATATTTAGAGAGCGGACAAAATGTTGTCGTAATTGAAGATTTGATTAGTACAGGAAAGAGTAGCTTAAATGCAGTGAAAGCTTTAAAAGAG
>Ga0115559_1000076_pt1 | contig 64665 bp, 53 predicted proteins | sample COGITO_mtgs_1105_3_FD_87281 | JGI IMG/M metagenome (GOLD analysis project Ga0115559, IMG submission 87281) | Pelagic marine microbial communities from North Sea - COGITO_mtgs_110506 | ecosystem: Environmental > Aquatic > Marine > Epipelagic | place: Germany:Helgoland, sampling site Kabeltonne... | reverse complement strand
GTGATGGGCGAACTCGCGACGGGGCTGGAACCAGGGCCACCGAATGGTCCACCCGCATAAGAGGCGACGGCGCGGTTACTAAATTCGCCTTTTTTGACTGCTTTGGCGGTGTAGGTCACGCTTTTGGTCTCACCAGGGGCGAGGTCGCCAACGGGTTGGCGGAGATTGCTAGTCGAGGAAAAGGCATCGGGCAAGGTATCTGTGACGACAACATTAGGAGCAATGGCGGAGCCGTTATTCGTGACTGTGACGGTCCAAGAAGCTTCCTCGCCAAGTTCGACAGAGGTAGGGCCTTTCTTAACAGCTTCGAGCTTGGGCTGCCCAGCGAAGAAATCCAGACAGATGGCATTGTCGACGGTAACGATAGAGCACATTTGATGATCGCCTTCAGCTATGGGCTTGACCGTGATGTCGACATCCTGGCGATCACCCTTGCGCATGGATGGAAAGCTCCAGCTGGCGTTGCCATCAGCGAGGGCGGCGGCTGGAATGGCGGAGCTGAACTCGATACCAGTGGGAATGGATTCGGTGAGTCGCACGTTATTCACGTCATCGAGCGCTTCGATGGTGATGCGGTATTTGAACATGCCACCAACGGAGGCCGGTTCGAGCACGCGCTTAGTCACTTCGACTTGATGGCTTTTAAAAATGACGTCGGAGCCGCCCTGAACAGCCGGTGCCACATGGCTTGGATTGCCATTGGATACGTTATCGGCATACAAATCCGTTTGACTGGACGCGGCTTGAGGCATCGCGGAGGAGCCTTTGTCGACCTGCGTGGGAGCAGTTTGGCAACCAGTGAAAGCCAACGCGAACACGCTGAAGGCCGAGACAAGATAGAGTGGAAGTCGGTTCATGGAAGAATGTTCTAACGATTACCCGAGTTATGTAAAGAGTGGGATGCGCTTCCTGACTTGGTGAACAATGAAGAATGCTCGTCGGGCGCCATGGGGTAATCGTGAGAATGGAGATGGAAGAACAGTTGAGTATTGCTGTGGCTTGACCTACGGATGGCGATCGGCGAAGCTGGCCCCATGTTTAAGCTTCTCGGAAATCATCTGCTCGATGTGTTTTTCCCAAGTAGTTGTGTACATTGCGGCGATGCGGTTGAGCATTCGGATTATGACTTCCTTTGCCGGGCGTGCAGCCGTGAGCTTTTCCTTTCCAAGGCGCCGACATGTACGACCTGCGGCTATCCGTTTTTCGGCATGTTGGCGGGACCGAAAGTCTGTCCCCACTGCACGGAGTTGGATCCGATCTTTGAGGAGGGCAAAACCCTCTTTTTGGCCAAAGGCCCGGCCCGTTCCCTCATCCACGAGCTGAAGTATAAGGCAGGCTTTTACGTTTTACGAGATATTGAGGCGATGCTGGAGCGCTCTCTATACTACAGGGCCTATTTCGAAGGGGCGATCCTCGTGCCCGTGCCGCTCCATGCCACGAAGCTGCGCGAGCGGGGCTTCAACCAAAGCGAGCGTATCGCCGGAGCCCTGTGCGCGGCCACGGGCGCGAAATCCTGCCAAAACCTCCTGGTCCGGACGGTCTACACTCAAACCCAGACCCGCCTGAGCCGAGCTGCCCGTCACCAAAATGTAAAAAATGCCTTTGCTTTGGCAGACGATGCCGTTGTAATCCTCGATCAAACATACATCCTCGTCGACGACGTTTTTACCACTGGCTCGACGCTCAACGCCTGCGCCGCCGTCCTCCGCGAAGCAGGTGTCACTCGACTCAAAGTGGCCACCCTTGGTCACGGCTGATTCAACTCTCCACTTCCCACTTACCTACTCTTCACTCTCATGGCACTTTTCGGAAAACCACAGTATTCGACAGTCACCGTTAAGAAAAAAGATATCCCCAAGGATCTTTGGACGAAGTGCCCAAAGACCGGCGAGATCATCTACAACCGAGTGTTGAAAGAAAACCTCATGGTGGTGCCGAGCAGCGGCTACCATTTCCCGCTGAAGGCGCGCGACCGTATCGCCTCGATGTTGGACGAAGACAGCTTCGAAGAAATGGACACGGGCGTCCATTCGCTCGACCCGCTGGAGTTTAACGCCACGTCCTCTTATCCGGAGAAGCTGAAGCAGAACCAGGCCAAGACCAAGGAGACCGACACCGTCATCTCCGGCATGGGCGTCATGGGCGGAATCCCTGTGAGCATCGCGGTGATGGATTTCCGTTTTATGGCGGCCAGCCTCGGCTCGGCGGCGGGTGAAAAAATCACCCGTGCGATCGAGCGCGGCGTTGAGAAGCAATGCCCGGTCATCATCGTCTCCGCATCGGGTGGCGCCCGCATGCAGGAGGGTATCCTCAGCCTCATGCAGCTGGCCAAGACCAGTGCCGCGCTGGCCAAACTAAGCGAGGCCGGCCTCCCCTACTTCTCTATTTTGACCAATCCGACCATGGCCGGCGTGATGGCCAGCTACGCGTCGCTAGGTGATGTGATCATCGCCGAGCCGGAAGCATTGATTGGATTCGCAGGTCCGCGTGTGATTAAAGAGACGACCCAGCAAGACTTGCCTGCAGGTTTCCAAACTTCAGAGTTCCTCCTGGAGCACGGCCTCGTCGATATGATTATCCCCCGTGGTGAAATGCGCAACCGTATGATCAACTTGATGCGCGCTTTGTATGGTGCTAAACAGACGGCCTAGTTTCGGCAGGTGTTTACAACCGCTTCGCTAGAGAGCCCTTCGGGCGAGAATAGGGAGATGATATTTGCAATGATACATGTTTTGGCTCCCTCGACTAGCGCGCAGCGCCCTCTAGCGAAGCGGTTGTGAAAATAGGAATACACATATGTCTACCTACACCGAGACCCTGGACTATCTCTACGCGCTGAAAAACCGCGGCTCGAAGTACGGCATCGACCGGATGCGCCTACTGGTCGAGGCGCTGGGGCATCCCGAGCGTACGTTCCCCGTCATTCACGTGGCCGGCACTAACGGCAAAGGCTCGGTCTGCGCTATGCTTGAAGCACTCTACCGGGAAAACGGGTATAAAGTCGGCTTTTTCAGCTCCCCTCACCTCGTGCACTTAGGCGAGCGAGCGCAGGTCAACCGCCAGATTCTTTCTGCGGAAGAGGTCGTTCGCTACACCGAGCAGCTCAAGCCCATCGCCGCCGAGCTGGGTAAAGACGACTCCGATCTGCACCCCACTTTCTTCGAGTTTATCACGGCGATGGCCTTCCTCCGTTTTGCAGCAGAGTCGGTCGAGATCGCCTGCATTGAGACCGGCCTCGGCGGGCGCTTGGATGCGACCAATGTCGTCGACCCTGAACTCTCGATTATCACCACGATCAGCCTGGACCATACGGAGATGCTGGGTGACACCCTCGCCGCGATCGCGGGTGAGAAGGCCGGCATCATCAAGGCGGGCAAGCCAGTGTTGATGGGCAAACTTCCGGTCGAAGCCGAGGCGGTCATTCGCCAAGTCGCACAGGAGCGCGGTTCGAAGCTTTATGCGCTCTCTGAGCGTTTTCCCGATACCGCGGCACTCCCGGAGACGAATCTTGAAGGCGACTTCCAGCGCTGGAATGCGGCGCTCGCCGTCTATGCGACTGAGATCTTGCAAGCGCGCTTCCCGATCCGATCCACCGCTGCACTACACAACGTCGACTGGGCGGGTCGCTGGCAGAAGCTGCAAGTTGATGGGCGTACATTGATCCTCGATGCCAGCCACAATCCGGAAGGTGTGGCCGAACTGGACAAGAACTTGCAGACGCTCGTTGCGAACGAAGGTCGCTCACCGATTATCATCGCCGGCACTTTGGGTGAAGATCGCGCCAAGAGTCTCATGCCAGTAGTTTCCCGGCATGCGGCCGAGCTTTACCTCGTCATGCCCAAGCAAGATCGCGCTACGCCGACGGCATTTCTAAAAAGCTGCCTGCAGCGCGACGCCGTTGAAACGGAGTTGGCCGCGCTCTTCCCCGCGCCAGATCGCTGCGAGGTCGGCCAGCCGGGTGATACGATCGTGCTCACGGGCTCGATCTACCTGATCGGCGAAGCTTTGGAGCGAATTCAAGGTGTGACGGCCCAAGACGGCAGCGGACTGCAAGATAAGGTTTAGGTGGGGTCGAGCTTCTGCTTGGCAGCTGCATCAACGAGAGCATCTTTAGGCATCAAATAAATACACAGGGTATTTATTTGATTTAGAAGAAGGCGGAGCGCTCGAGTAGCTATTGCTTGTGGCCTAGCTTCAGCCTGGGACGGTCGTCGGAAGTGTAGGACCTGCGGAACAGGCATCTAGGCTTCGTGATTGCTTCGCCGCTTGGACTTTCTAAAACTTTTGCATTGATGCACGCTCACGAACTCACACTCCTGCTTGATCTGGGCTTTATGGTCGTGACTGCAGCGGTCTTTGCTTTCCTGGGGAAGCTCATAAAAATGCCTTCGATCGTGGCGTACATCCTCGCGGGGATGGCTCTGGGGCCGGTTTTTGGGGTCGTGGAGCTGGATCATTCGCTGGAACTCATTTCGGAACTGGGCATCGCCCTTCTCCTCTTCCTGGTCGGCTTGGAGTTGAGTCTGCAAAAGATCAAAGACCTTGGGCGGGTGGCCTTTATTTTGGGTGGTTTACAGGTGCTCCTTACCTTAGCCGGCGGCTTTGGCATCGCGACTTTAATGGGTTTCGGGCTCATGGAGTCCGTCTTCCTCGCCGCGACGGTGACGTTCAGCAGCACGGTTGTGGTGATCAAGTTGCTCGACCAAAAAGGTGCCACGGGGCGGCTCTTCGGGCGGATCGCTATCTCGCTCTTTTTGGCGCAGGACATCGTGGTCATCATTGGGCTGACGATTCTCAGTGGCCTCGGCTCGGGCGAAAGCATCGACCTGTCGGCGATGGCCCAAGGTCTGGGCATGGCCTTCGGTGGCATGTTGGTCCTGCTCTTCGTCTCGCTGCTGGCCGCCCGTTATGCCTTGCCACGGCCCTTCGCTTGGGCGGCGCGCTCGCCGGACACGGTCTTTATCTGGGCGCTTTGTTGGTGTTTCCTCGTAGTGCTACTGGCGCATCAGTTCCACCTCTCGGTGGAGATCGGCGCATTCCTTGCGGGCATTGCCATTGCCCAGCTTCCGATCCATGAGGATCTGCATCGCCGATTGCACCCGCTGATGACCTTCTTCGTGGCTGTCTTTCTCGTCACGCTGGGGATCAAGATGGATCTCTCGGTGCTGGGCGAGATTTGGAAATACGTTCTGGGCTTGAGCGTGTTCGTGATCCTCGCGAAACCGCTCATCGTGTTCACGATTTTGAACCGCCTGCGCTACAGCGAATACACGGCTTTTCAGACGGCAGTGGCCAGCGGACAGGTCAGCGAGTTCGCTTTTATCCTCTTGGGCTTGGGTGCCGCTGCTGGACTGATCGAAAGCACGGTCGTCTCGCTCGGCGGGTTGGTGGGTATTCTGACCATTGCGATTTCCTCGTATCTGATTATTTATAGCGAACTGCTGTATGAGTTTTTCCAGCGTTTTCACCTGCTCACGTTTTTCAAAGCCAAGCAAGAGCCGGACGTGGAGGTGCTCCACTCCTATGAGGGGCACGTGATCGTGGTGGGCATGAACGCACTAGGGCGTGAGTTGGTTAAGCAACTCACCTTGCGCGGCGAAACGGTACTGGCGATCGACACGGATCCGAGGAAGCTCGAAGGCTTAGGCGCGGCGACGACCTTGATTGGCAACGTGGAATACGAGTCAATGGTCGAAGAGATTAGCCTGCCCAAAGCACGACTTGTGATCTCGGCTTTGCAAATCGAAGACACGAATCACTTACTCGCCTACCGTTGCCGTTCGGCGGGCGTGCCTTGTGCGATACACGCATTTGATATCTCGGTGGTCGACGACTTACTGGAGCTGGATACCGCCTATATGTTTATGCCGGCGGTCGATGCAGTGCGCGCGCAACTCGCGCTCTTCGACGCGCTGCACCAGTCCGACGGCGAGGAGGAGGTCAATCCGCTATGACGGCTCTGGCTATACTACTGCTCGCGGCCGCGATCGCTTTTGGGCTATCCAAGTTTTTTCGATTACCTGCGATTCCGTTGCTGCTTCTTTCGGGTGCGGGGTTGAACGCCTTGGCCGGCTATCAGGCGGTTGAGATTCCGGCCGAGTTGATCAGTGAAATGATCGAGATCGGGCTGGCAGTGCTCGTCTTTACGGCGGGTGTTGAGCTCAGTCCGCGACGGATGCGCGGGCGCAGCCGCGCGGTCACGATCCTCGCGGTGTCGCAATTTTTCACGCTTGGGATGTGTGGTGTGCTGACGGCAGTCTTCCTCGGCTACGGCTGGACGACTGCGCTCTATCTTGGCTGTGCGCTATCGGCGAGCTCCACCCTCGTGGTGGTGCGGCATTTACAACAACGGCGACAGATGTTTGAGCCTTACGGGCGGCTCGTGCTTGGTGTGTTGTTGCTACAAGATATCTTTATTGTGATCATCATGGTGGCGCTGCTGAAGTCGCCTGAAGGTTGGCTCGCGATCTGTAACGCTGTGGCTAACGCGATCGCGCTGGGGTTCTTGGCGGTGGCCTTCCACCGCTGGATGGTGCCCTTTGTAGTCAAACGGCTGAAGCTTGATGACGAGGAGCTCATGCTGGGTGCGCTGGCCATCCTCTTTGCGTTTTCGTCGATGGCCTACTTGCTGGAATTACCGTTTCTAGTGGGTGCCTTTGTCGGCGGGTTTGCCATATCGGCTTTCCCGATGAATGGCTTGGTTCGCGGAATGCTTGGCTCTCTGTCCGGCTTTTTCCTTGCTTTGTTTTTTATCAGCGCGGGCATCTTTTTGACCATGCCGGATTGGGGGATGGTCGGGCACAGTCTGATCTTCATCGCGGTGCTGATCGTGGTCACGGTTTTATTGGTGGCGATTGTTGCGGAGGTGGTGGGCTATTCGAGTCGTGCGGCGGTGGAGACCGGGCTGCTGCTTTCGCAGACCAGCGAGTTTTCGCTGCTGCTGGCACTGACGGGCGTGGCTTCGGGGCAGATCACACCCGAGTTGTTTTCTATGATCGCTCTGATTACGGTGAGCACGATGGCGTTGACGCCCCTGCTTTCTCGCGAGAGTGTGGCATTGCGCTTGGTGAAGTGGCACCCGCGCTACCGTAAGGGTGAGTCGGCCTGTGCGGCGATGAAGGATCATGCTGTCTTACTCGGCTACGGCCGGGCTGGACCCCGCACGGTGCGCTCACTCAAGGAGCGCGGGGTAGCGATGGTGGTAGTCGACGAGGACGCCGGTGTCATCCGGCAGCTGATCACGCAGGGCATACCCTGCGTGCAAGGTGACGGCTCTGACCTGCGCACTTTGGATCGGGCCCACTGCAGGGAGGCGAAGGTTGTCTTTTGCTCGATGCGGCGCACACGCGATGCGCAGGTGGCCTTGGATTATTTAAAAGACGCTCCGGTGCAGGTACTGGTGCGGGTATTCGAGACCTTTGAGGAAGATCAAGTCCGCCAAGCCGGTGGCCAACCTGTGCAGACCGCCTACGCGGCGGCGTCACAATTCTTGGAATGGACGGAGGTGAATCTGCCGCGCGAAAAGGACGCTTCGCGGGCGTAGCGATGCGACGACAGTCGCGTCGACCCGGGACGTGGTTGCCCCGTCGATCCTCGACCTTGCTCTCGCAAGTTCGCTACGGGATTTACGAAGCGAAAAAGAACCGGGGCCGCTCGCTCAGGTCTTCGAGGCTTTCGCCAGTCAGGCCGTTGGCAGCGGCCAGTTCCTTGAGCGCGTCGTACTGAGCGATGCCCGTTTCCATGGCGAGGAGCCCGCCCTCGACGAGGTAGGTTTTGGCCTGTTCCAGGAGGATCCGCAGGTCATCCATCCCCTCGTTGCCGGAGACGAGGGCGCTGTGCGGTTCGTGGCCGACCACTTCGGGCTCGGCGGTCTGCATCTCACCTTCAGTCAGGTAGGGGGGGTTGCTGACGATGAGGTCGAAACGCACGCCTACGGGCAGTGGGTCGAACCAACTGCCTTCGAGGAAGGATATCCGCCCCCTCAAGCCAAGCGCCTCCGCGTTTTCGGCGGCCAGAGCGAGGGCTTCCGCGCTTTGATCCACGGCGGTGACTTCAGCGTCCCCGTATTTGAAGGCCAGAGCCAGGGCCAGCGCCCCACTGCCGGTGCCCAGATCGAGGATACGCTTCGGCGCTTCAGCCAGCCGCCCGATGGTGTGGTCGACCAGCTCCTCCGTCTCATGACGCGGGATGAGAGCGCGGGCGTCGACTTTAAGCGTGAGCCCATAGAACTCCGTCGTGCCGATGATGTATTGCAGCGGCTCGCGGGCGGCGCGGCGTTTGACCAGAGGGCGCAGGGCGTCGAGCTGGGCCTCCGTGAGTGGACGATCCAAGTCCAGATAGAGATCGAGGCGCTTCAGCCCGAGCGAGTGCGCGATGAGGATGTCTGTATCGAGCTTCGGGTTCGGCACCCCTTTCTGGGTAAAAAAGGTCTCGGTGCGCGCTTTGATTTCTCGGACGGTCAGCATGGCGCGCTAGAGAGCGAACTCCCAAGGATTGACCAGTTCGATACCCAGTCCTTCAAAGTCTTTGGTGTTACGGGTGGCGATCGTGAGTCGGTGATATTTGGCAGTGGCGGCTAAAATCGCATCCAACGGGGGAAGCATTCGGTTTTGTGGAAAGGTCGCTCTTACCTCGCAAATTCGAAGAGTGACTGGCAGAATCCGTCCATGGTAGGTCGGAAGGAGGCGATTGGTATACCAATTTTCTAATTTCTCGGCGAACGCGATATCCTTTGTGCGAACTCTTTCGGCCCCATTCCTAATCTCCATTAAACTAACGACGCTCACCGTGTAGGCCGAGACCGGGTTGGACTTTTGCCATTCAACGACTTGTGGCGCTGCTGAGCGCCGCCGAACCTCCGAAATTACGTTGGTATCCAGTAAAAATGACATCAGGGAAATTCAATTGGGCGGTCGAGATCCATTTTGCGGTCAGGGATAAATTCCATCAGATCCCTTTCGTCGTCCATGCCAATCGCCTCGACTAGAGTTTGCCCCCTCTTATCGGCTTCAGACAATTCCTTCGCCAACACCTTAGCGACCCATCCCGAAAGCGAGAGATCCGCATCGACAGCACGATGCCTCGCTTCTTTGCAAAGTGCGTCGTCTATTTTGATAGTTACATTCATTTTGCACGATTGCACGAATGCACGGGGTTTGTCAAGCCTTCTGCTTCTTCAGTAAATTCTCGATGCGGGCTTCGTAGTCGAAGTTTTGCAGGGCGTTGATGAGGTCGTCGAGGTCACCGTCGACCACTGTGGGCAGGGAGAGGCTGAGCCCGATGCGGTGGTCGGTCAGGCGGCCCTGTGGATAGTTGTAGGTCCGGATGCGTTCGGAGCGGTCGCCCGTGCCGATTTGGCCTTTACGCTCGGCGGCGTATTTGGCGTGCTCCTCATCTTCCTTCGCCTTGAGCAGGCGGGAGCGCATGACGGTGAGCGCCTTGGCCCGGTTTTTGATTTGAGAGCGTTCGTCGGCGCAGTAGACGGTGACACCAGTCGGCTTGTGCACCATCATGACAGCGGAGTCGGTCGTGTTGACGTGTTGCCCCCCTGCCCCGCTGGCACGCATAGTAGAGATTTCAAGGTCGTTCGGGTTGATCTCGATATCGACTTCTTCGGCTTCGGGGAGTACGGCGACGGTCGCAGTGGAGGTGTGGATGCGCCCTTGGGTTTCGGTCGCGGGCACGCGCTGCACGCGGTGCACGCCACTCTCAAATTTAAGATACTTGTAGGCGTCCTCTCCGGACATTTGAAAAATAATCTCCTTAAACCCACCCACGTCGGCCGGGCTGGAGCTCATGACTTCGACCCGCCAACCACGTGTTTCCGCGTAGCGGCTATACATGCGGAACAGATCGCCGGCGAAGATGTTGGCCTCATCGCCGCCGGCGCCCCCACGGATTTCCATGACGGAGTTCCGGCTGTCGGTGGCATCGGGCGGGATCATGAAGCGGAGCACATCGTTGGCTAGCTGATCACGCTTGGCAGCGAGTGGCTCCAGTTCATCGGCGGCCATTTCCCGGAGTTCGGCTTCCATGGATTCGTCTTCGGCCATGGCCTCGTTTTCTTCGAGCTGCTGAACCGTGCTATGGTAAGCCTCGAATTTTTCGACAAGTGTACTGAGGCGCATCTGCTCTCGGGAGACTTCGGCGGCGCGGCGCTGGTCGGAATAAAAATCAGGGTCGGCCATCTGCTCGTTGAGTTCGTTGAGCTTTTCGCGGAAAGGTGCTATGTTGGGTATCTTGTGCATCGGTCTTTAATTATGCGTTGCAGTGAATGGCATAGCTCACAACAGTCGAGTTCTACCTGCAATGACGAAAAAGAACCTTCATCGCCAAAACATCGTCGCCTGTATCTGGGATTTCGATAAGACGCTCATTCCCGGCTATATGCAGGCACCGATCTTTAAGGCCTTTGGGATCGACGAGGAGCATTTTTGGAAAGAGGTCAATGCGCTTCCCGGCATCTATGCGCAGCGCGGGACGCGCGTCTCCCACGATACGATCTACCTCAACCATTTGATCAGCTATGTGAAAAACGGTTGCCTCAAGGGGTTGACCAATGCCCGCCTCCGCGAACTGGGCAAGGATCTGCGTTTCTACCCGGGTTTGCCGCATCTTTTCACGCGGCTCCAGGCGGTAGCCGATTCGCGCCCCGAGTATGTGAAGCACAACATCAAGCTGGAGCATTACATCATTAGCACGGGTCTGGCGGAGATGATTAAGGGTAGTATGATTGCCCCCTATGTGGATGGCATCTTCGGCTGCGAATTCATCGAGGCCCCCCTACCCCCAAATTATTCCAGCCAAGACGAGCTGCCTCTCCAGATGGAGTTTGAGATCAGCCAGATCGGGACAATCGTCGATAACACAATCAAGACTCGCTACATCTTCGAAATCAACAAGGGCAGTAACAAGAACCCGCAGATCGACGTCAATGCGTCGATGGATCGGGTCGACCGCCGCATCCCGATGGATCGGATGATCTACACGGCCGACGGGCCGAGTGATGTGCCGGTCTTTTCCGTGGTTAAAAGCAACGGCGGCAAAGCCTACGCCGTCTTCAATCCCGAGAGCGAGGCCGAGTTCGCCCAGAACGACGCCCTCCTCCACGCGGGCCGCATTCACGCCTACGGGCCTGCTGACTACACGGAGAAAAGCACGACCTCGAAGTGGCTGCGCATGCATGTGCGCGGCATATGTGACAGCATTGTGGCCGAGTGCGAGACCAGTCTAAGTGAAAAAGTAAAACGCGCCCCCCGCCATCTTCATGATGAAGATGAAGAGGCGGCTGCTGAGCCGACACCTCCGGCACCGCAAAAAGAGCTCTTTTAAAGACCAAACCACGCTTTGATACTAGTTTAAGTGTTGTTATTGATTCGCATAGATTATGGTTATGTTAGCCGCCCTTTTTCTCGGTGCGATCTGATCGCGCTAGGATCGTAGTTCTAACCTGGCTCGCCCAAAATCAGGCGCACCGCATCCAAACGCAGGTGGGCCTTAGCGATGTGCCGTGTGACGTCGGCGATGACATTTTCGGCGATTTTGATCTCTTCTACGCGCACGTTGGGGTTCACTTTTCGCAATTCCTTCAGTCGAGTGGCCTCGCCATCGAGTCGCTCGTGGGCTTCGGTCATGGCCGCCTGTAAGCGTTCGGACTTTCGTGCACGCGCGTGCCCCTTGGCGGCGCGCAGCATCTCGGGCACGAGCGCCTGCAGCAGTGCGGGATCTTGTTTAAGGCGGAAGGCCTCTTCGTCGCCACAGTATTTGTTGATGAAGTCGTGGGCGAACTCGTCACTGCGGTCTTCGCCGTTCAGGTCGACAAGCACGCGTATGGGTGTGGGCGGAAGGAAGCGATCCACGTGGAGTCGGGGCGGCGCCACACTTTCGAGCACGTAGATGGCTTCGATCAAAATAGCGGGTGCCTCCACGCTGGGGTCCTTCCAGACGACGATGGAGCTGTTGCCCTTTTCCGAGCTGAGGGTGAGGTCGATCGCGCCGCGCACCATGGGGTGATCCCACGTGAGGAAGCCGATGTCTTCACGCCCGAGCGCCCGGCTGCGATCGCAGGTCACGGTCATGCCCTCCTCTGGCAATCCGGGAAAAGAGTCGGTGAAGAGTTGCCCCGGTTCGAGGTGGAAGGTGCGCGAGTCGATGTCTTCGACCGTCACGCCGAAGTGGTCGAAGATCCGGTTCATGAACTGGTCGAGGGTGCGGTCGGCATCAAGGCTGCGTATGTGGCTGACGAGCTCGGCTGAGGCTTCTTCACGAAAGGAGTTCAGTGCGATGAGCCGATCCTGTCCTTGGCTTAGCTTGCTTTCGAGGTCGCTGCGGAAGGTCTTGCTCGCTTCGATCAGCTGCTCAGCTTCGGCCAGCGTTTTAGCATCCGCGATATGGTAGCGTGGACCTAGCGAGCGGATCCATTCGCCGAACTTGTCGAGGTATGCATAACCGCCTTTTAGGGAATGCTCCACTCCCGTGAGCCCTTCATGGTGCCAACGCATGAGGAGTTCCGTCCAACTGTGCTGCAGGTAGGGCATGTGGATCTGGATGGTTTCCGTCTGTCCGATGCGGTCGAGCCGACCGATCCGCTGCTCCAGTAGCTCAGGATTGAGCGGCAGGTCAAAGAGCACTAGGTGGTGGGCGAACTGAAAGTTGCGCCCCTCGCTCCCGATTTCCGAGCAGAGCAGTATTTTGGCGCCGTCGGCTTCAGCGAACCAGGCGGCGTTGCGGTCGCGCTGCAGCAGCGTGAGATCTTCGTGAAAGAGCGCAGCCTTGACGTTGATCTCTTCAAGCAGTGCGTCATATATGGCCTGCACTTTCTCGCGGCTGCGGCAGATGAGGAGCAATTTTTTGTCCTCGCCGAGCTTTTGCAAAAGTTCAGCCAGCCAGAGAATACGTGGCCCATGCCGGAAGTCGTAGGGCTCCGGATTCTCTGTTGAGGTCAGAGCTTCGAGGTCGAACTCTCGAAGTAAACGGGCATCGAGATCTGCCTTCGACAGTTTGGCGCGCGGCTTCAATTCGCAGGGGAGCCCCTGACGTTTCGGGAAGCCAGTCAGGGAATCGCGCGAGTTGCGGAAAATGACACGCCCTGTGCCATGGCGATCCACCAGCTCTTCCAGGATGGCGGCCTGATCTTTCATCCGGGCTTTGAATACGTCGTCGCTGAACTCTGCGAAGACGCCGCGCAGGTATTTCGTATCTTTTGCGGTCAATTTCTCACGGGCGACAAGCTTATTAGCCACAGCCGCCACCTCAGAGTAGCCCGACTGTTCTTCGCGGAATTTATCCAGATCCGGATAGCGCTCGGGGTCCAGCAGGCGCAAGCGGGCGAAATGCCCCTCCGCGCCCAACTGTTCGGGAGTGGCGGTGAGCAGCAGCAGGCCATGACTTTTTTGAGTGAGTCCTTCGACCAGCTGATACTCCGGGCTGGTCGCTTCGGGGGTCCATTCCAAATGGTGCGCTTCGTCGACCACGAGCATATCCCATTTTGTGGCGAACGCACAGGCCGCCCAGCGGGGGCTTTCCAGTAGAGTCTTGATGCTGCAGATAACCAACTGCTCCTCGTTGAAGGGGTTGGCTTCCGCATCGATCGCGGTGACGGATGCGCAATGTTCTGCATCGATCAGTGTGAACCAGAGGTTGAAGCGCCGCAGAAGCTCGATAAACCACTGATGCACCAGCGATTCTGGGAGAATAATGAGGATACGCTCGGCGCGCCCCGTGAGGTGGAGTCGATGCAGGATGAGGCAGGCCTCGATCGTCTTACCAAGCCCCACTTCGTCGGCCAGCAGGACGCGTGGCATGTAGCGGTTCGAGACCTCTGAGGCGATGTAGAGCTGGTGCGGGATCAGATCGATGCGCCCGCCGACGAAGCCCGCCACGTCAGATTGCTTGGCCTGCGCCTGCCGCCCAATAGCTTCGTAGCGGAGATTAAAGGCGGATGATTGATCGATCTGCCCGCCGATGAGCCTGTCTTCTGGTTTGCTGAAACTGATCGTGTCGGCCAGATCCATCTCCAGGATCTCGATTCCGCCGCCAATGTAAGTGATGATTCCCTCCTCCACTGTGACTTCTTCGATCACAACGACATCGCCCTTTTGCGAGTGGATGGTGTCGCCCGCTCTAAACTCTACGCGCTTGATCGGCGCATTGGCCGGGGCATAGAGCCTCGCTTCGCAGGAGGCGGGGAAGAGTAGTCGGATTTGATGCCGGGAGACGGATTCTAGGATGCCGAGTCCGAGCTCTGGCTCTGTTTCGCTGATCCAGCGCTGTCCAATCGTAAAATGTGCCATTAGGTGATGCTTTGCCTCGACTCAACTAAAGTCAAGGTAGCGCAGCACCCTGTATTACTCAGGATGGTTTTACCGGTGGTGAAGAGCAAACTTTCTTGCGGCACAGGACGCGCCCGCGCTACCGTGCACTGATGTTCGACCTTTATATTCCCGACGAAGTCAGCCCCGCCGAAGCGCAGGCCCGCACCTCTCATCTTGGCATCGGAGCCCATCAGGATGACCTCGAGTTTATGGCCTTTCACGGCATCGCCAGCTGCTACCAGCAAGACGGAGCTTGGTTTAGTGGGATCACCTGCACCGACGGTGCTGGTAGTGCCCGCAGTGGCGCCTTCGCGGATAAGACAGACAACGAAATGCAAGCGATCCGCGCCGAGGAGCAGCGCCACGCAGCTAGGATTGGCCACTACAGCTACATGGCGCAGCTTGGTTTGCCCAGTGCTGCGATTAAAGACCCCGTATCACGCGGTGAACTAGTCGATGCGCTGGAGCAGCTTCTACTTATGACGCAGCCCGAAGTGCTCTACACCCACAACCCCGCGGACAAGCACGCTAGCCATGTTGCCGTCTTCCACGCCGTCATAGAGGCGCTGCGCCGTGTGCCGCCCTACTCCCGCCCGAAGCAAGTCTACGGTTGTGAAGTCTGGCGGGATCTCGATTGGCTCGAGCCCGAGGACAAGGTGGCGCTCGATGTGAGCGGACATCCTGAACTCGCTGGAAGACTCAACGCCTGCTTTGTGTCACAAATAGCGGGGGGCAAGGACTATGGCAAGGCCGTCCTCGGGCGACGCCGCGCGAATGCGACTTTCTATGACTCCCACTCTGTGGATGTGGTCGATCAACTCTGGTTCGCAATGGATCTGACTCCACTTATTGAAGATAATGCCCCCGAGGTGGAGGCATTTGTCAAAGCCAAGTTAAATCGCTTTACCAAATCGGTGCTCAGCGGCTTGACGCCTTCGGCATCGTAGGGGCGTAACGAGTTGGGCCCGTCGGTCCAGAGGTGACATGCCGATACAGGCGTGGCGCATCGCGCTCCGTCGTACTCACTTGACGCCAAGGCCAATTCGGTGAATTTAGCGGGTTCCATGCCTGCCGCTGACACTATCGTAGCTCTCTCCACGCCTGCGGGCGAATCCGCCATTGCGTTGATTCGTCTGAGTGGGCCCGACTGTGCCGATTTGGGGCAAGCGATCTCCGGTCGCAGCCAGCCCTTACGCAAACGCTTTGCCCACTTTGCGAAGTATCTCGATATCAAAGGGGATCTATTGGATGAGTGCTTAATTACGTATTTTACTGAAGGCCAATCTTTTACGGGCGAATCTATGTTGGAGGTCGCGCCACATGGCAACCCGCTTATTGTGCAGAAAATCCTCGCAGATCTTATGGCACGCGGTTGTCGCGCTGCCGAGCCTGGGGAGTTCACCCGCACCGCCTTCCTCAATGGGCGTATGGATTTGAGCCAGGCTGAGGCCGTTTCTGATCTCATTCGCGCGCGCTCCGATCGAAGCTTGCAAGTGGCGCAGCGTCAGCTGCATGGCTCAGTCGGTCGTAAAATGAGCGAGCTCACTGAGCGGCTGCTCAGTGTGATGGCGCATCTAGAGGCCTACATCGATTTCCCAGAAGAGGACCTGCCGGGCGAAGATCAAGCCGGGCCCGCCTCCGAGCTCAGGCAGCTCATCTCCGAGATGCAGGATCTGATCGAAACACAGCGCTACTCCGCCCTGCTCCATGAGGGTATCAAAACGCTGATCATCGGTGAGCCCAACGTTGGTAAAAGTAGTCTGATTAATGCGCTGACTGGGGCGGATAGGTCGATAGTCAGTGATATTCCAGGCACTACGCGTGATTACATTTCGGCATTTATGATGGTAGGTCCATGGCGTATCGAAATTTTGGATACGGCAGGCCTGCACGAGGCAGGTGATGCGATTGAGAAGATCGGTATCGAACACACGATTGAGCAAGCCGAGACGGCAGATTTTTTCTTACTGGTGCTGGATGCGGCGACGCCCTCCCCCACCCTGCCCAGTTCCTTATTGAGCCGGATGACGCCGATCAATACCATCATTATCGAGAATAAAACAGACCTGCCCGCAGCTCAATCGCACGCAGATTTCCTGCCGGATTTACGACACGTGCCGATGTCCCTCCTCCAGCGCAAGGGCTTGGCGGAACTACGCGATGCCTGGCTCCAGTCGATTGACGCTAGTTTGTCGCAACCGCAAAACGATGGAGTTGTCGTTAATGCCCGGCACGCCGCTTCGCTGGGTAAAGCGGTGGATGCTTTGGAACTAGCGTCTTCCAAGTTGAAGGACGGCGAGCTTTCAGAGCTGATTGCCGCAGATCTGCGCGATGCGGTCGAGCATATCGGACAAGTCGTTGGCCGAGTTGATAATGAGCGCATGCTAGACAGTTTATTTAAGCAATTTTGTATCGGAAAATGAGTGGCGGATTAAAATTTGGTAAACACCAGCCGTATGACGTAATCGTCTGTGGTGCGGGACACGCCGGTTGCGAAGCCGCCCTCGCCGCGTCGCGCCTCGGCGCGGATACCCTCATGTTGACCGGCAACTTGGATACGGTTGCCCAAATGAGCTGTAATCCTGCCATTGGCGGTCAGGCTAAGGGGCACATGGTTCGCGAGATTGACGCCTTGGGTGGCGAAATGGCCATTAATACAGACACCACCGCAATCCAGTTCCGCCTGCTCAACGCCTCAAAGGGGCCCGCAGTGCAGGCACCGCGAGCACAATGCGATAAGAAGGCCTATCAATTCCGGATGAAGCATGTCCTTGAGCTCCAGGCTAGGCTCGACCTCTTTCAAGCGATGGTCCAGGGGCTTATTTATGAGGGCGACCGCGTGGTCGGCGTGCGCACCAATCTCGATGTCGAATTCTACGCGAAGACCGTGATTGTGACGACGGGAACCTTTCTCCGCGGACTCATGCACGTCGGTAAGAATCAGAATAAAGGCGGGCGCATGGGAGATTTTTCCGCCGAAGGACTCTCGGGGTCCTTTCTTGAAGCAGGAATCGAGTTGGAGCGACTGAAAACCGGCACGCCCGCACGAATCCTCGGCAGTAGTATCGATTTTGAGCTTCTGGAGGAACAAAAGGGCGATCCTGAGCCCACACTCTTTGCTTTCTACGATACCAGGGGCATTGAGAATGTGTTCCACGTGGAACATTCAGGCCAAGAGTCGTCAGAATCAAACCACGCATTGTTCCACGTAGAACATTCGGGTCAGCGGAAATTGGGTTGGCTACCTGGTCGGGATCAAGTGTCTTGTTGGATGACTTACACAGGCGCGGAGACGCGCCAGGTGGTCACGGACAACTTACACCAGTCCCCGATGTATTCCGGGCAGATCGAAGGCACGGGGCCGCGTTACTGCCCGAGTATCGAGGATAAGTTCGTTCGCTTCGCGGATAAGGAGCGGCACATGCTCTTTCTGGAGCCGGAGGGGCGGAACACGAATGAATGGTATATCAATGGCCTTTCGACCAGTCTGCCCTTTGAGGTGCAGCTGGATATGTTGCGCAGCATTGATGGTCTGAAGAACGTCCACATGCTGCGCCCAGCCTACGCGGTGGAGTATGATTTCGCGCCGCCTACGCAGTTGTTTCCCACACTCGAATCGAAAAAGGTCGAGAACCTTTTTTTCGCTGGTCAGATCAACGGCACCTCGGGATATGAGGAAGCGGCCGGGCAGGGGTTGATTGCGGGAGTCAATGCAGTACAGAAGCTGAGGGGAGGGGAGCCGCTGGTCTTGAAGCGGCATGAAGCGTATCTGGGTGTCTTGATTGATGACTTGGTTACGAAGGGAACGAAGGAGCCATACCGCATGTTTTCCAGTCGGGCGGAACACCGCTTGCTCTTCAATCATCCAAGTGCGGAATTGCGACTCATGGACGCGATAGAAAGGCTTCAACTTGTTGGTAATGAGCGTGTTACAAGAATAAAGGAGAAGGCTTCGAAGGTGCTTGAGTGGACGGATCGTCTCGAGAATGAGCGCAGGGAAGGGGAGAGCTATGCGCTCCATCTACGCCGTTCACACTCGCAAGCCGATTTTCCGGACGCGCTTCAAGCTGAGTCGAAGGAGGTTCGTGATGAGGTGCACTATCGGGTCGTTTTCAAGGGATATTTGGAGCGTGAGCAGAAGCAGATCGAAAAGCTGAAGCATATCGACAAGATTAAATTGCCGGAGGGCTTTGATTTCTCAGCAGTTAAAGGTCTGCGCAGCGAGAGCGCGCAGAAGCTGATCGCAATCATGCCTCGTACCCTGGGGCAGGCGAGTCGTATCAGCGGAGTGAATCCGGCCGACATTAGCATCTTAATGGTTCACTTGGAGGCGAGGCTCGGACTCAAGGCGCGATAAGTATGGGGCATTTGTTTAATTCTTGAAACATCCGTGTGCCTCCTAGGTTAAATCCTGCAGTCGAGCCCGCACTGCTTTCTTTAAGCATTGACGCGTATCGCTTGGACATTGGGCTGGGGCGAGATAGCGATCAGCCGCTGTTATTAAAAGCTTACACTTATGTTGTCAGTTGACGACAAATTACCCACCATCATACCACAATGAGCGTTCAGAAAGTGCACCGCATTTTAGTTTTGGATGACGAACCAGACGTCACTGAGTTGCTCGAATATAAACTCGAGCAAGAAGGCTACCGCGTCCAGGTCTTGAATGATCCACTTGAGTTCGTCGCCAAAGTGAGGGAATTTGAGCCGGATCTGATGGTCTTGGACATTATGATGCCGGAATTGAATGGATTACAACTTTGCCGTATCGTCCGTTCTGATCCATCGATGAAGCATGTCCCCATTATCTTTCTTAGCGCCCGTGGCGAAGCGGATGATCGTGTCAAGGGTTTGGAAACCGGGGCCGATGACTATATATCTAAGCCGTTTAATGCCAAGGAGTTAATGCTAAGAATTGGCAATATGCTGAACCGGTCGAGTGCCTCGCTAGTGACTTCTGTGCAGACGCGCATCCAGATCGCGGGTGTGATAATTGATGAAGACCTGCACCAATTGACGGTGGATAATGAGTCGGTCGTTCTCACCGCGACGGAGTTCCGATTGCTCAAACTCCTGATGGAGCGGAAAGGGCGTGTGCAATCCCGCGAGCATTTATTAGTCAACGTCTGGCACTACGACACTGATATTGAAACGCGCACGGTGGACACCCACGTGCGCCGAGTCAGGGAAAAGTTGGGACCTTATGCACATTTGATTGAGACTGTGCGCGGAGTAGGCTACCGTGCGGTCGATATTTAATGCTCTGGTTACTCTCTATTCTACTTTTCGCGGTTTCAGTCGCACTGCTCCGTCACATTATGCGCCTGCGTCGCTTGCTGCGCGAGATGGATGCGGCGGTTCGTTCGGAGCGTCGTCTGCTGCCGGAGGATTCGGCGGAGACTTTACAAAAGATTGGAGCCTTCGGGCTGGTTAATTCCCTCAACGCGTTGATGGATGCGCACAAAGCAGCCTCGGCGCAGACGGAGGGCTATTCGAGTCAAGTGGAGGCGATGCTGGGTGCGGTTCAGGAAGTCGTGATCGTTTTCAGTGAAGATCGCGTCATAGAGTATGCGAATCGCGCCGCCGAGACACTGTTTCGCGATGGCCGTGCCATCAAGGGGCTGCGTCTCGAAGGCGTCCTACGTTCGTTGACTCTCTTAGAGTTGTTGGAGGCCGCCACGAAGGCGGAACGGACGGAGGCTAGTCAGATCCGGATCGAGCACGATAGTGGAACATTCTGGTTTGAAGCGTCCTGTGCGAAAGTGAAGGCGGTCGGGACGAAAGGCGCCACGTCCACGCTTCTGGTCTTACACGATATTACCCAGTTGAAGGGATTGGAGGTCATGCGCCGCGAATTCGTGGCCAATGTTTCGCACGAGTTGCGCACGCCACTTACAATTATCAAAGGCTTTGCGGAAACCCTGATTGATGACGAGGCGACGCTTGATCCGAGGGCGCGTCTCCGTTTTACGGAGAAAATTCTCAATAATGCAGAGCGTCTCCATGTATTGGTGGAAGACTTACTGACGCTCTCCCGCTTGGAATCGCGGCCTGATCAGATCGAACCCATTGGACAACCCATCGCTCCACTCCTCGATGAAGTTGCCGAAAACTACCGTCCACGACTGGACTCTGCGACACAAACGCTTGTCGTAGAAGTGGATGAGGGAATCGGAACGGTCTTATTCGATCGCTACCGCATACACCAAGTCTTGGATAATTTTATCGAGAATGTCTTCCGCTATGCGCCGGACTTTACGGAGCTCCGCCTCGTAGCCGTTCTGGAGCCAGGCTCGGGGATGGTGCGTTGCTCTGTCATCGACGACGGACCTGGGATACCGGAGAAGGATCTGCCGCATCTTTTCGAGCGTTTCTACCGAGTGGACAAAGGGCGCTCGCGTGAAACGGGCGGCACCGGACTCGGCTTGAGCATTGTAAAGCACATCGTTCAGCTCCATGGTGGAACTGTCTGGGCCGAGAGTCGGGTCGGGGAGGGCACGACCATGTCTTTTAGACTGCCGGTCCAGGCCTAGTGGCCAACCTAGGAGAGTGTGCGGCTGACTTGGAAGACGCTGGTCACGATGCCCACAGCGATCAGAGCGACTAAAACAAAGGCGCAGATCAGCGCACCGGTCGAAACGAGCGCAGTCAGACGGGTCAACCGGTCGGTCAACTCATTACGGAAGCCCTTGGTGATCTCGTTCATACTGTGCGCGAGATTGCCCGTGTTCTCGCCGACGGTAAGTATATCTACTGCGAGATCAGGCATAAAGTGATTACGCTGAAAGGCCTGAGCAATAGAGAGTCCCTCGTTGACCTGGCCACGCGCTGTATTGAAGCGCTCTCTCAGTTCGGTGTTCTTCACGGTGCGTTCAGTCAGGCGCAGTGTTTCCGTGGTATTGATGCCGCTCTCTAGGAGCGTGCTGATCAAATTACCGACTTGAAGCAAATCACCGTAAAAGAATATTTTACCGATCAGCGGTATCTTCAGAAGCCAGGCCTCGGAACGGCGGAGTCCCGACTCGGAACGCCGCCATTGTTGAAACCCAAGGCCAACGAGAATCAATCCAATCAGTGCAAAGGGTCCGAGTTTCGCGATGAGCGAGGAACCGTCGATCAGGATACGGGCGCTCCAGGTCATTTCGCCTCCGAGACGGTCGAGCATGCCTTGAATTTGAGGGAGCAGCACCGTCATAAATAAAACCACCACGCCAATCGCCACCGTGCAGATGAAGGCCGGGTAGATCATGCTCGCAATCATCTTTTTACGGATCGCCTCCTTCTCCTCTAGGTAATCGATGACTTTGCGCAGGATGGGTGCGAGGTTACCGGTGGCTTCGCCTGCTTCGATGACATAGCTGATCGAACCTGGGAAATAGCGCGGTTGGCGCGACATCGCACTGGCGAGTGTGGAGCCTTCGCTTAGATCCCGCCAGAGCGTCTGCACGATGCCCCGTTGTTCTTTGTCGCTCAGGCGCTGGCTCAGAATGCGAATGGAGTCACCTACCGGGAGGCCTGAGCTGTGCAGCTCCATGAGCCGCTTCAGGACGGTCAGGCCGACGCCTTCACGCTTGGCGCCTCGCGATCGGACATTGGCTTCCGTCGCTCCCTTGTTGCTGCGCGAACTACGGAAGGCCCTCGCCCGCTCGCTCAGTCTGGCCAGGGCCGAAAGTGTGCTGGATAGGCCCTCTTTAAGTGTCAGGGGAGTCAGCCCCTGCGCCTGCAAGCGCTGCATGGCAAGGCGGCGCTCCGCTGCCTCGATCGAGCCGCTGACGATTCTGCCTTGATCGTCGCGTGCTTTGTAGTTGAACACGGCCATATGTCAGGTTTGATGACTGCCTGCATCCCATGGCCAAGTCCACTTTTTTCGTCGCTTAAAGAAACTTGCACCGTGGAAAGCGTCCGCCTGGGAACAAACCTTGCTCCAGACAGACCAACCCGTGTTAACAAAACGACTACGATGATTTATAAATGGTACATTTTATACCTATCTGGTATTCTCGGACTGAATGCGGCGTTATTCGGCACGGATTCGGAGGAAAGCGCAAGCGTCCGCTTGGAAATGCCCGCTGACCAGATCAATGTTATCCTGCGTCAGACATCCATGCCCGATCTCGGCAGAGGGCGTTTGGCCGACATCCTGACGCGTTACTACATCGAAGGGCTCGGCGGGCCCGAAGACTGGGAGAAAATTTCCAGTCTCAAGGTTTCCGGGAACCTACTCCTGAAAGAGGGGGAGTTTGAACTGAACGCCTTTCTGAAGAAGCCGGACCTCATTAAGGTGTCTATACGTGACAATCAGCGGGAATGGGTACTCGGCTACGATGGTGAGACAGCGTGGCGAGAATTTCCCAGAGCGAACAGGAAAGCCGAGCCTATGCAGGCAGATGAGGCGCGCCGCTTTAAACATAGTGCCCACTTCGGGAGTCACTTACTCTATCCCTTCGCAATCGGCAAAACGATCGAGTACATTGATACCATTCCAGTCGAGGGGACGATCTGCCATCAAATTCGCGTTACGCTCGATACGGACTACCAGGTAGATTATTTCATTGATATCCGCACCTACCTCGAGATCAAGGCCGTCAATACGGATCTGCGCACGGGCGAGGTCAATAGCCTCGTCTATCAGGATTATTTCCGCGAATACGGCATGCCGATAGCGAGACAAGTCGAGTCCTTCGAGGACGGCGAGTGGGTCAGTTCGCTCAGACTGGATGAGGTGAAGGTGAATGCCGGCGTGATCCCGTGGATGTTCAAGATGCGAGACTAGGCAAAGCGAAACGGCTTTGTGTGAAATGTTGACAAATATATCACAAAATATCGCTCGCGTCCTCGTAGTGGGAAGGCACGGTTCCTGCGTATAGCGTTAATGACTACTTCAATGACCTCCACGCAGCCCAATAACGAACTCTTCGACATCGTGGATGCACATGATCATGTGCTCGGGCAAGAGTCGCGCTCGATTGTCCATCGCGAACAGCTCTTCCACCGAGCCGTCCATGTCTTCGTCTTCAACGAAGCCGGGCAGCTCTATCTACAACGCCGTTCGATGACCAAAGACACCGCGCCCGGCAAGTGGGTTAGCTCCTGCTCCGGGCACGTCGATAGCGGCGAGGATTACGATACCGCCGCCCGCCGCGAACTCGGCGAGGAGATCGGCCTCTATGAACCCGAAGGTTTGGAACGCGTTTTCAAAGAAGCGCCCTGCAAGCAGACCGGCTACGAATTCGTCTGGGTCTACACCTGCCGCGCCGAAGGCCCCTTTGTGCTCGACCCGATCGAAGTCAGCGAAGGCCAATGGATCGAGATGAAGCACCTCAACAACTGGCTCAAAGAACGCCCCCGCGATTTCGCCTGGTCCTTCAGCCACCTCTGGGCGAAGTTTGAGGGGAAGTAGGGACGCGTCATTCGACTGCTTCAGCCAGAAAGCGCACGTCCAAATCGACGGATCCGCGTAGAACCGGCGGAAAGAAGATCATCAGGTAGCGGTGATCTGGTTGAAAGCGGTATGTCTTAATGAGTGCAGGTAAAAGACGTTCGCCGCTGAAATCGCGAGTCCACAAATTGACAGGCAAACTCTCCTGCACTCGAAAGCGGTTGGATTGACCCGCGCCAAATGAGACGCGTTTATTTTCCAACAAGCCGTCAAGCTCCTTGCCGGAAACGTTAAGAAACACTAATCCATTCCTTGGAAGGTTTTGGCGGGAATCATCGAATGGGTATACCAGATAACGAAGGTTCTTATCTGGGTCGTCTTTATAGTGTGGGTTGCGAACGAAAATAAGTAGCCACTGGTCTGAGCGTTCCGGGACAGAGACGGAAGCTACGACTTCGTCAGTGCCTTTATCTCTGAAGACGATGTGGTTCCCGCCTGTAAAGGAATAGGGCCCGATCCTGGAAAGCGCATGGGTGCGAATTTCAATAGGAGGTGACGGTTCAGCCCCTTGAGCAAGCGCGGCTTCGCTGACCGGATTATACTCGACTCCTTTAACGGGATATTGCCCATACACGCTGAATACGATCTCGCGGAAATCCTCTGCCTGAACCAGTGCAGATAGAAGCATGAAAAGTAAGCCGTATCTTTTTGAGGTCATATCTCGCTTTCGTTGAGCCAGCGGATTGAAAGTAGCTTAAACTTACGCTCTGTCGAACCTAGGTTGCCAGCTGCCGAATCGATCGCTTCCGGTGTCCGCTGTACGATGGCTTCGATCGCGGCGGTGCCCTCCAGTTCGCCGAGCTCTGAATAGCTTCGAGCACGGGTGCGTATCTTGAAAGTATCCGAGCGTGGTGCCAGCATCGGGCCGATTGCCGTCATTACGTCCGCTTGGGTTAAAAAGCCTGGGGAAAAATGATCGATATCGATAGGCGCTTGATCAAAAGCGGTTTCGTCCCCATACAGCTCCCAATCGTGATACCATTTCTGGCGCCCATCAGGTGCTAAGACGTCAGCGATCGCCCGTTCGAGTAAACTTTCGTCCACGCCGGAGATGGGCGACAAAAATTCCTCCATCGAGAAAAACGGTTGTTCGCGGCCGGTGATTTGCGCGACGATATCTTCCGCCAAATCCCCGAGCTGTTGTTCGGTCAAGCGTCTGGCACCATGTCGGTAAAATGCGGAGGGCGCGACAGGTTCGCTGTTTTCAAATGCAGGTGTTTCGGTCGCTTCGTAGGTCTCTACTAATGAGTGCGAGAACCGGGAGAACATGCGCTCTTGTTTGGCGGTGTTTATGGTGAGGGTCGATAAATCCGATGTATCTTCTTCAGGATAATCCAAATATTGGTAACTGCTGATCCGTAGTGAGCCGAGCACGGCCTTCCATGCGGAGACGGAGGTCGAGTTGATGTTGAACCGGTTGGCCACCATGAAGTGGGAGGCTGGTTCGCGTGCCGCATCTGCGTCCGCAGCCCCTTCGCCTTGCCAGTTCGATATCTCGTCGCTGCCGTCTTCCAAATCGTAATTCACCAGTGTCGGATTCGGGGCTCCCGCTTTGGCTACGAAGTCATCCGCCGTGTCGTTGCGGCTGATGCCGGAGAAATAATAACGGTCAAACCATGCTGAAGTATTCACGGCTCCATCATGGCCCCAACTGTTACCAACTTGAAACGGACGTTCGTTGTGGAAGTATAAATGCTGAAGCGAAGCCAACGAAAGTACGCGCTCTCGAGGCAATTCGAAAAGCGGCGTGTCTTGCCAGAGTTTATTGTAGTAGCCCGATGATCCTGTACTTCTGTCGGTAATTCTTCGAAAGACCTGCGTGTTAATATTTCCAGTTGTCTCGTTTATCTCCGAGGGGAGTGGTATGGGTAAGGGACTAATTCCGTTTTTGACCGGGACGAAAGCGCTACCGGTTCCGGCCGAAGCGTCGAAATCCAGGTACCAATCAGGGTTTATACTTGGGCTAGGGTTTCTCGGGTCGGTATCGTGCAACCAGAGGCCTCTGAAATAATAAGGTTCAGCTGCGCTGAAATGTGGGCCGCGGAGAACGAAGTGGTAACCGAAGGTCGTTCCGCTGTGAGTGTTGCTGTAGCCCGTAGTTCGGGTCGAAACGGGTTCATAAGTGAGACCTTCAATTTTTTCGATCATGCGTCGGTCGGAAGCATCGGCGGTATTCGTGAGATAGACTTTTACGGTGATTTCATTTGTGCCGTAACTCTCATGCCGGATGTCCGAGGAAAGCCTCGGCTCGCCGGTGTCTAGGCCAGTGCTGCCGCCGAGATTATGGGCAGGGTCATTCCAGTCCTTCCCGTCATTCTGGATTGAGCGATACGGTGAGTGACTCGTCGCAGTGCTCGCGTCCACCCCCGTCCAATTCTTGGCCTGGCCAGGGAGCCAATCTAGGTTATAGTCATGTGCGAGCTTAATGACTAGTGGCAGTTCCGGAGCATTGCTCGGATCGCCTAACAAGTTTTGGATGTTGATGGGGGAGCTGTTGGCCAGGTTTCCAGAAGTTTTGAAAACGGTGACCTCTGGTAATCCGGTTATCTCCAGTTCTAATTCGTAAGGGTCGCCATCTTCGTTCTGCATCAGGATGCTATGTGTGTAGGGATTCCAAAATTCGCAGAAGAAGCGCATGCGTAAATAGAAGTTGGGGTTACTGGCTACTGGAGACTCGGAGCGGATAGTGAACGCGATCATCATGTTTGACAGTATGGGCAAGACGGGTGTTACAATATCCCCATCATTTAAGGTGGGGTATCTATCTAAGCCTTGCATGTAGGTGAATAACCTTAGGCTTGCGGCTCCACTGGATGCCGTTGCCTGCAAGTCCGCATTTGTTTCACCCATGCTAAGAAATTCTTCTACTCCGGTTCCTAGTAGGCGGGGAAAGAGTGAGAGGTCCCGCATCAATCCGCTGTCGCCTTCCGAGGCCGGGAGGACGTTGGCCAATATGCCGTAGCTGGCGGGCGCGAAGACATGAAAGGCTGCCTCGCCGTCAATGTCTACGGTTCGACTGCTGCCTAAAAGGTTCAAGCCCTGGGCAATTGAACTGACCCTAGCCAAGCTTTCCGCTTCACTAAAAGTGAAGCGGTCGTAGCCGCTGATGAGTTCTTCGAGGCCTTGCGTTGAGGCCAGTTGTAATTCAAGCGCTTCGGTTGCGCCATCGTCCAAAAAGCTTGGGTCGGCTCGAGCGTTGAGCGGAACAGTGCTCAGGCAGGCTTTCGAGGCCTCGTCGCTGATCCACCATGCAATTTGATCGCTTGTGATATTCTGACCCTGAACAGGAATGATCGGGGCATTCACAAGTTGGGATGGGTCATTGTCGACGGATCCTTTGCCGACGAGTTCCAAAGACTGTGTTGAGGGCTTGCTCTGATCTTGCCACGACACCATCCAACGTGGCGTGGCGTTTGGATTGGCGGTATCCCAGACTCCGGTCCAGTAGGGATTCTCTGTGGCGCGGGCGCTGCCCAAGATTTCGGCCCGCGCGGTGACGCGTTGGTCGGGGCCGGCGTAGCGTTGGAGGTCGCCAAGTGCCATCATGAGGGCGAGGCGGGCGCTTTCTTTGGCGCGGAGCTGGGCGAGGGCTTGGCTGCTGTTGGATGTTTCGACCCGGACGAGGAGCGTCATCGAGAGCAGTAGCATGATGACAAAGGCCATCATCGAGAGGGCGAGTACGAGGGCGAAGCCTCCGCGTCCGGTTCCTCTGGGTCGTGTTGATTTTCGTTCCATGCTAACTCGCAATAGAAAGTGCTGTGCCAAAACGCGCGAGCTTCGCGTCGTATTTCTTCTCAGGCGAGCCGTTTGACTGTTAAATTTAGGCAACAGGCCTATTTCGGGCGGTAGGCGGCGGAGTTTTTGCTGTCTTCCTCAATCTCGACTTCGGTGATCCAGACGCGTCCGGCGGTCTGTGCGCGTATGAGGGGGTCAAATACCTCGTAAATGTGCTGGGCGAGGCCTTCGCAGGAGCAGTTGGGCAGGACATAGGCTTTGAAGAGCGAGCCGTATTGCTGGAGTAGGGGGTCTTTTTCGGAGTCGGACTCGTTAAAAAGGCAGGCATGGTCGAGATGTTCATCGATCCAAGCTTTTAGATATTTGAGTTCGCCGAAGTCCACGACGAAGCCGTTGGCATCGGTCTCGCTGCTGGTAAAAGTCAGGATGATCGTCCAATTGTGCCCGTGGATAAGGGAGCAGTGGCCTGCGTGCAGATGCTGGCGATGGGCAAAGGGGATATCGCGGTAAATTTTTTTGCAAGTGAACATGTTTTGAAAGGCTGAAAAAGGCTAAAGTCGCCAGTTGTTGGCGCGGAGCTCATCGACACTAGGGGCGTCGGCGACGTAGGGCGTGGGGTCTTCGATTTCGGCAAGGTCGAAGGCTTCGCGGCGCTCGATGCAGGTGCCGCAGCGACCGCAGTGTTGCGCGCCGCCTTTATAACAGGACCAAGTCCGGGCAAAGGGTACGCCGAGTTCGGCGCCGCGGCGCACGATGTCGGCCTTGGTCCAGTCGACAAAAGGGCGCACCAATTCGACCGGGTTCCAATCGGCGATGCGAATGGCGGCGGCCATGGCTTCGGCGAACTCGTTGCGGCAGTCGGGGTAGATGGCATGGTCGCCGGAGTGGGCGGCATAGGCGACCTGTCCGGCTTTGATCGAGAGGGCATGGCCGGTCGCCAGTGCGAGAAAAATCATATTGCGGTTGGGGACGACCGTGCTCTTCATCGATTCCTCGGTGTAGTGCCCCTCGGCGACTTCGATCTCGGGCGAGGTCAGGCTGTTGCCTGCGAGCAAAGGCTGGATCGCAGAAAGGTCGGCAGTCGGGTGGGGGATCCCCAGCACCTCGCATATGTCGGCGGCTCGGTCGAGCTCGCAGCGGTGGCGTTGCCCGTAATCGATGGAAAGGGCGTGCAATTCGTGGCCGGATGCGCGCAGATGGTAAAGGAGGACAGTCGAGTCGAGCCCTCCAGAATAGACGATGACGGTTTTCATGAATTCAGTGGTTTGGCCGAGTGGCGGCGCCCTGGGAATTCAGCGAGCAGGGCGACGATGGAGGCAAAATGAGAAGGCTAGACTCTGGGGCAAGTACAAAGCCACGATGTGAGCGCTTGCCTTTGGCAGACGATTGCTAGCACGAGTCTATGAATATACCTTCTTCTGCAAGTTTCGCATAGAATGCAATTGTCCCCAGGATCCTTCTGGTAGCGCAATGCCTGCATGGACACGCTTTGCACTAAAAGCGCTACGATGTTCGCGAAAGATGGATTCAACAAACGACTTTGAGCCCAAGGCGAGCCCGTCCGAAAAGTAGCGCACCCGCATCCGCAATAACTCATGCACAGGCACTTTGCCTCCCCGTCGGATGACTGCCTCCAGCCGCTCAGCAGGTATTCTTTCTGTATTCGCCTCCGGGCTTTTCTTGCTCTGGTAGCCCTTCCCAAATAAAATCATACGATAGGATTGAATCGCCTCTGCGTAATCATGCTTTTGCCCGAACAACAGAACGATGGCTAAACGCATCAGACGATTGCCACCCGTACAGGCGGCGTAGCCGCACCAGCGATAATCCTTCGGATCTTCTACAATTTTGGCACGCACCGGGTTCAGGTCCAGATAGGCAGCCACTCTCGTGAGGCTCTCAGGAGAGTCTTCCACTAGCAGACTCTTGTAGCGGGCGGCCCAGATTGTGCCCTGGTTTGCATGTTTATGATTATACCAAATGGTAAAGCGTTGTTTTAATTCACGCATTAAGGCAGGCAGATCGCCCATTCTGGCAAGGATGCGTTGGCGTGCGAGATCAGCTTCAGTGCCACCCTCCTTGAGAATCTGAGTCAACTCTTCGATTCTGTAGGTCGATTGTGGAGCCTTTTGCGATCCATAGTAACTGCGGTAGCGCTCCAGCAGCACCTCATCTGGCAGCGAATCGATCGGAGAGACACGCAGCAGCAGATGGATATGATTGCTCATAATACAATAGCCCAGCACATCCACCCCAGCAAAGAGCGCCTGTTGAAAAAGAAGACGCGTGAAGATCTCTTTCTCCTCATCGCCAAAAACAAGCGACTGATACGCTGTGCGGCTCATAACATGATAAACCGCAGATCTATCAGCGAGTAAGCGTTTCCGAGAATACATTCCCACAAGCTTATCTACGGCCAACGCCTGTCAACAAAATATAAATACACAGGGTATTTATTTCAAGCACTTGTAAACGAGTAGGCTAGGCTCCAAATCGGCTCCACAGGTACCTTGACAAGACTTCGGAGCTCCTTAGTCTGCACAATTCACTTTTAAACCCAGCAACACTTAAAAGCGGGCCTAGCCTGCTTTTTTTATTTTTAGCACCCAATGAGCCACGAAATACTATCAGTTTTAGAATATATGGAAAAAGAGAAGGGGATCAGTCGTCCAGACATGATCGAAGCCATCTCCAGCGCCATCGCGAGTGCCGCCCAAAAAGGCGTGAGCGCAGGGCAGGACATCCGTGTGGAAATTAATCCTAAGACTGGTGCGCTAAAAGCTTGGAGCTTATTGCAGGTGGTTGATTCCGTGAGTGATGCCTCTCTGGAAATCCACATCGAAAAGGCACGCCAGCAGAAGCCGGACGCTCAAATCGGCGACACGATCGAAAAAGAAGTGGATCCCGCATACCTCGGGCGCATCGCGGCGCAGACCGCCCGCCAAGCGATCATGCAGCGCATTCGCCAATTCGAGAAGGATCGTATCTATGATGACTACAAAGACACGGTCGGCGATATTGTTACGGGCACTGTCCGCCGCCGCGAACGTGGCGACTTAATCATTGATCTCGGTAAAGCCGAGGCCATTTTGCCCCCGCGTGAACGCGTTCCTGGTGAAGACTACGCGCCGGGTGAAAGCATCCGCTGCCTCCTGCTCAAGATTGAGCAGACTAATCGGGGCCCCGATATTATCCTTTCCCGCTCCAACATAAATTTCGTGCGGCGTCTCTTCGAACTCGAAGTTACAGAGATCGCCGACGGCACCGTTTCGATTGAAGCGATGGCCCGTGAGCCGGGATACCGCACGAAAATCGCGGTCAACAGCAGCGACCCGAAAGTTGACCCTGTCGGTGCCTGTGTCGGTGCTCGTGGTGCCCGTGTCAAAACCATCGTTCGTGAACTCGGCGGCGAAAAGATCGACATCATCCGCTACTATTCGGACCCGCTGCAGTTGCTTGAAGAAGCCCTCAAGCCAGCCCTGCCCAAGAATATCAAGGTTAACGAGCTTGAGCGCCGCATCCACTTCGAAGTGGCGGAAGACGACCTCTCGATCGCCATTGGTCGCCGCGGCTTCAACGCTAAGCTCACTTCCCGCCTCCTCGGCTGGAAGCTCGATATCGGTAAAGAAGAGAAGGAGGCCGTCGGCTTTGAGGAGAAGGTCGCTAAAGCGGTTGAGGGCCTGAACGCGATCGATGGCCTTGAGCCGGAACTCGCGGCCCGCCTGGTCGCGATTGGCTTCGCCAGCCCCGAAGTTTTCGAGGGTGTGACTGCAGAGGACCTTGTCGACGCTGGTTTCAGCGCCGAAGAAGCCGCCGACGTGCTCTCCAAGGTAGAAGCGTATTTCCAGCAGAACGCCTGAATATCCGCGCCGTCCACCCACCTGCAATAACCAGACTTAAAGAAAAAACTCATACATGAGTGTTCGTATACACCAACTTTCCAAAGAAATAGGAATGGAGAACAAAGAGCTCATTGAGCTCTTGAAGAGTCGTGGCTATGAGGTGAAAAGCGCTTCCAGCACGGTCGACAACATCTCTGCCGACGCCCTCCGCGACGAATTCGCTGCACAAGCGCCTCAAGCGTCCCAAGCGCCTGAGCTTCAAGCGGCCGAGACCGACATAGATGATGCCGAAGCACCGTCCGCAGCGAAGCTTCCAGCCGGCGCCTTCGTGAAAAGTGCCGCTGATATCCAGCGTGAACATGAAGAAAAGGCCGCTGTCGTCGAGGCGGAAAAAGCGGCCAAGGCGCCCAAGCCCGTTGCCCCCGTTGCCCCCGTTACGCCTACAGCGCCCATAGGGTCGACACCGCCACCTGCGCCCAAGCCCCCCGCTCCGTCGGGGCCACCCAAAGCACCGCCGATGCCATCGGGCGGCGCGGCGAAAACTTCGATCCCTCCCGCCGCCGCTGTCCCGCCGAAGGCCACACCTCCGGCTGCCCCAAGTGCTTCGGCTGTATCGTCCGCTCCAGCTACACCGGCAGCGTCGAAACCAGCGGAGACCCCGGCGGGTCCACCGAAGCCTCCGTCGCCTGCCGGCCCACCCAAGCCGCCTGTGGCCGCGGACAAGCCTCTCGATAGCCAAGCCATCGAAGGCGAGACAGCCGATGCCTCGGCCGCCGAAGCCGTCGAGCGGACAAAGATACACGTCAAGCCTCCCATCGTTGTGCGCGACTTTGCTGTTGAGCTTGGGCTTAAGCCTTTCAAGTTGATCTCCGAACTCATGGAGATGGGCATCTTCGCATCGATGAATCAAACCATCGAAGAAAAAGTCGCCCTTCAACTTGCGACCCGCCATGGCTTTGAATTGGAGATCCATCACCGCGGCGAACAGAGCGAGCAAGGCGGCCAAGCTAAGCCCAAGGTCGAAAAGCCCGACGACGACGACCCTAAGTTCCTGCAACCTCGTCCGCCGGTGGTTTGTATTCTCGGCCACGTTGACCACGGTAAGACGACTCTGCTTGACACTATCCGTAAGGCCAACGTCGTTGGCGGCGAAGCGGGCGGGATCACGCAGCACATCGGGGCCTACCAGATCGAGCACAACGGTCACAAGATCTCATTTATCGACACGCCCGGCCACGCCGCTTTCTCTAGGATGCGTGAGCGCGGTGCTAATGTTACGGATGTCTCCATTCTCGTAATCGCAGCCGACGACGCTTTTAAACCGCAGACCGACGAAGCACTCAAATTTGCCAAAGAAGCGAACAACGCCATCATCGTGGCGATCAATAAGATCGACGCGAAGGGTGCCAACGTGGACCGCGTGAAGCAGCAGATGCAAGAAAAGGGCATCGCTCCCGAAGACTGGGGTGGCGAAACGATCGCCGTCGAGGTTTCTGCACTGAAGGGCACCAACATCGACAACCTGCTGGACATGATTCTGCTCCAAGCTGAAATTCTCGAACTGAAGGCCAACCCGAGTTGCCCGGCTTCCGGCACTATCATCGAATCGCAAATCGAGCAAGGCCGTGGCCCCACTGCTTCAGTTCTCGTCGAGCGTGGCACACTGAAACAGGGGGATGCGCTCATTTGCGGCGAAGTCTATTGCAAGGTTAAGACCATGACTGATGCCGATGGCAAGGTCCTCAAGTCCGCGCCGCCTGCGACGCCAGTTAAGATCACCGGTTGGTCGGACGTGCCCTCATCCGGTAATAAGTTCACCTCCGAGAAAAACGAAAAGACTGCCAAACGCGCAGCTGAAGACGCCATCCAAACGCGTAAGCTTGCCGACGCCAACGCATCCAGTGAGAAAAGCGCTGCTGCCGGTGCCGCCACGGTCGAAGATCTTTTCGCTGCGATCGAGAATCAGCAAAAGAAGTGCCTGCGCGTCATCGTTAAGTCGGATGTTCACGGCTCGACCGAGGCACTCGTCCAAGCACTCAAGGAGATCAAGAGTGATAAGGTCGATCTCGATGTTATCAGCAAGGGTGTGGGCCACATTACGAAGAATGACGTGACCCTCGCTAGTGCGGGAGGTGCCACTATTGTCGGTTTTAACGTCAAGCTTGATAACGGCGTGCAAAGCCTCGCAAAGCATCACGATATCCGGATCATTCAGCACGCGATCATTTACGAGCTCATCGATCAAGTCGAAGAAAGCATGGCGGGTCTTCTCGACGCCGAATACACCGAGAAAAAACTCGGCGGTGCCGAGATCCGTCAAGTATTTTCCATGGGCAAGGGGCGCAACGTCGCCGGTTGTATGATTACCGAGGGTATCATCCAGCGTAACTGCATCGCCCGTCTGATGCGCGGCGGCGTGGTTATCCATGAAAGTAAGATTGATACGCTTAAGCGCTTCAAGGACGACGTTAAGGAAGTCCGCGCTGGCTACGAATGTGGTATCAACGTGGCCGGCTACGACGACTATGAAGAAGGCGATACGATCGAGTGTTACGCCGTCGAAGAACAGCGCCCGTCTTTGTAACAGGACGATGTCACAACGCATTAAACGTATCAACGAATTGCTCCGCCGCGAGGTGAGTGAGCAAATGCGCCGCTACTACCGTGCCGATACTGCTGCGATCACGATCAGTGAGGTCGACTGTTCCGCCGATCTGCGCAATGCGCGCATCTATTACTCAGTCCTGGGCGACGACGCCCAGATTGAAGAGGCCAAGAAGCTGTTACGCAAGATCGGGAAAGACATTCGCCAGCGCGTGAGTAAGCATGTCATTCTTAAATACTTCCCCCGCTTTGACTACATTTATGACCCATCGCTCGAACGCGGTGCTGGGATCAATGATATCCTTGACCAACTTGACGCCGAAAATGAAGGACAATAAATTTTACCCAGAAGAGAGCCCCCGCTTCGCGCAGGCGATCGAATCTCTCAAAGGTCACAGAGTAGCGGTGCTCGGGCATCAGCGCCCGGATGGCGACTGCATCGGCTCGACCGTCGCAGTCGTGCGCCTGTTGAAAAGCCTCGGCATCGAAGCGATCGGCTTAAACCGCGATGCCACCCCGTCGACGCTCGAAGCTTTTGTCGGCGATACGCCGATGGCACTGGCCGCAGGCTTTACGTCGGATGGCCATATTGCCGTTTCGGTCGACTGTGCCGACTATAAGCGGGTCGGCGACCGTCTCAACGAACTTTTTCCGGAAGTCGCGCTTAACGTCGATCATCACATTTCCAACAAGCTCTACGGTGCCGAAAATCTCGTCATCGCCACTGCCTGCGCGACCGCCGAGATCCTCGCGGGCTTCTGTCTAGACAACGGCTACGAAATCGACGCGGTCACTGCGCAAGCGCTCTACGTCGGCATAGCGACCGACACTGGGCAGTTTCGCTTCCCTTCGACCACGCCCGATACCTTTGAGATCGCCCGCCGGCTCTGCCAGTGCGGTGCGCAACCCGCTCTCGCTGCCTATGAGCTCTACGAGTGCGAGAGCTTTTCTAAAATCAAGCTGCTGCAAAACTTCCTCGATTCGCTCACCTTAGAATTCGGAGGCCGCGTATGTGTGGGTCTGATCGAAAACGGTGTGTATGAAGCCACTGGCGCGACTATCGACGATTCCGAAGGGCTCGTTGATTACGCCCGAGCCATTGCTGGAGTTGATATCGGTGTCATGATCGAAGACCGTGCCGGTGCGCTCAAAGGCAGTCTTCGAGCCAAAGACCCCAAGTTCCGGGTCGATCAAGTTGCGAAGCTTTTTGGTGGCGGCGGTCACGCCTGCGCCGCAGGCCTCAACGTTGAAGATAGTTCGATCAAGGCATTCTACCCGCAACTCATGGCCGCCATCGGTGAGCATTTGAAAACGATTGATTAATTTATAGGGGCTTCACTTGTGAAGACCGGCGAGTCATGGCCACCACCCTGCGGCCTAAGCCCCAACCTTAAAAAGCCCATGCACCAACCCTCTAACGACGTGCCAGAAGGCATCCTTTTAGTGGATAAGCCGCAAGGCATCACTTCGCACGACGTCGTATCGAAGATGCGACGGGTCTACCATATGAAGAAGGTCGGCCACGCAGGCACACTCGACCCTATGGCGACGGGCCTGCTCCTCATTCTTATCGGAAAGGCCACCAAGGCCTCACAATACCTGATGAGTATGGATAAAGAATACACGGGCACCGTGCGACTTGGCCAGATCACCGACTCGCAAGACGCCGATGGCGCAATGCTCGAAGAGCGCCCCGTGCCCGAGTTGACTGAGGTAGAAGTGCGTGCACAGATGAAAACCTTTCTAGGTGATCAATACCAGACGCCTCCCATGTTCTCGGCCAAGAAGATCAATGGGCAAAAACTCTACAAGCTCGCTCGTCAGGGTAAGACCGTCGAGCGTGAGCCGCGGGTGATCCATATCAGCCGCTTCGAACTGACAAAGCTCGCCCTGCCCGAGGTTTCCTTTATCGTTGGCACCAGCAAGGGTGCCTACGTGCGCACCATCGCCCATGATCTTGGTGAGCGCTTTGGCTGCGGCGGGCATCTGAATGAACTGCGCCGTACCGCCGTCGGCCAGTTCCGCGTCGAGAAATCCGCGACGATCGAAGAGCTCGAAAGCATGTCGCCGTCCGCATTGCGTAAACGATTAATCCCCGTCATCCAAGCCGTGCCGACCCATGCGTTGTAGCGTAGTCGAAAGCGTAAGCTTTTGGGCGATGTTTGCGCTGACTGCGATCTGCCAAAACTTTACAGTTTCGGCTACGCGGCTTATATACTGAATCATCCCATGAAATTTCCTGCCAGCGTCGATGACTTTGCAGCCCTTTCGGAGCTGAAGAGTCAGTTGCACTTGGCGATCGGCGTCTTCGACGGCGTTCACCTCGGGCACAAAGCGGTCATCGAAGCGGCTGTTTTAAGTGCTCGCCGTAGCGGTGGCGTATCCGGGGTGCTCACTTTCGACCCGCACCCGAGCCGTCTTTTTCGACCGGAAGATCCGACCCGTCTCATCATGCCGATCGAGATCAAGACGACCATGCTGCACCAGGCAGGCGTCGATTGCGTGATCCGCAAGCACTTTGACCGCGCGTTCGCCGCTATCCCAGCGGAGGCCTTTCTCGAAGAATTAAAAAAAGCCTTGCCTGCGCTCAAGCTGATCTACGTTGGCGAAAACTTCCGTTTCGGACAAAAACGTGCGGGCGATGTTGCCACCCTCATTCAGTCCGGACGCGGGTTGGGGCTGGGGGTTTTCAGCGCTGAGCGCATCAAGCACAACGGCGAGCCGATCAGCAGCACTCGCATACGCAAAGAGCTCGAATCGGGCGCGATGACTGCCGTCAACGACCTACTTGGCTATAACTATACCGCGACCGGGCGTATCACGGGTGGCGCGCAGCTTGGGCGACAGATAGGTGTCCCGACCTTGAATCTGCCCTGGCAGCCGGAATGTCTTCCGCTTTTCGGCGTCTACTTCGTCCATTTTCGTGAGAAGGGTTCAAAAAACTGGCATGCCGGTGTGGCAAACTACGGCGTCAAGCCGACGGTGGCTCAAGATCCGCAAGCGCCTGCGCTCGAGATCCATGCCCTTGAAGGCACATCGCTTGACCGCGGTGATGCAATCGAAGTCGAATGGTTGAAATTCATCCGACCCGAGCAAAAGTTCGATGGGGTAGAGGCTCTCAAAGCCCAGATTACGAAAGATTGCGCCACCGCACGAGAGCTGGCAGGGTGATGCGTTCGGAGGTCAATCTGTAGCGAACTTGCGCGAGCAAGACCGATCGCTGGCTGACAGAGCAAATCACTTCTTACGTCGACACGACTAGCGTCGCGTCGCTACGATCCCCATACTTTGAAAACGGACTAAGCGAATCTCTGCCACACAACACCATGACTGAACGGATTATAGAATACGCCGTGCCCGCTGGCACGAAGACGGTGCGGGCGGACAAAATCTTCGCGGCGCAGTTTGACGATATCAGCCGCGCTCGCTTGCAGCGCGCGTTCGAGGCCGGCCAAGTTAGCTTCGGCGGCATGACTATCGACAAGCGTTTTAAGGTGAACCAGCCTGGCCTGCTCCGCGCTGTGCTCGAAGAGCCGAGCTTTGATGCTGCACCGACTGCCGTCGATCTGCCGCTTGAAGTGATTTATGAGGACGAGTCGATCATCGTTGTTAACAAAGCGGCGGGAATGATTACCCACCCCGGCAACGGCACGGGTGACAACACTCTGGTCCACGCTCTACTCCACCGCTGTGGCGAAAACCTGAGCACCGTCGGTGCGCCCGACCGCCCCGGCATCGTGCACCGCTTGGACAAAGAGACAAGCGGCCTAATTGTCGTGGCGAAAAACGACGCCGCGCACCATAAATTGGCCGAGGCCTTCAGCGAGCGAAAAACTTTTAAGCGTTACACAGCGCTTGTCTTCGGGATCCCCAAAACGAGTCGCGGTACGATCAAGGAGCCGATTGGCCGCCATCCTGTGATGCGCACGCGCATGGCAGTGGTCCATAGCGGCAAGCCCGCACACACGGATTGGCACGTCGAGGCCCGCTATGGCCAAAGAGCGACGCGTATGAGTTGCGTGATCCATTCGGGGCGCACGCACCAAATCCGCGTGCACATGAGCGAGCTCAGGTTCCCACTGCTGGGTGACACCACTTACGGCTTTAAGCCCGGACGATTAAAAGACATCGAAATACCGCGCGTGATGCTGCACTCCACAGAGCTGCGAATCCAGCACCCTGAGCGGGATGAACCGATGACTTTTGAGGCACCGCTCCCTGCTGACTTTGAAGCCGTTATGGCACAGTTGGCGCAGTTGGCATCTTGACTGTTACCGGCCTCCTTTGGGCAACGCAGCATATTCTACAAAGAGACTGGTCGCGGTAGAGCGTGGAGGAAAGGCCCTAGTTCCGAAAAAGCTCCAGAGCGGCGATGCTCTCTAATAAGATCCAGCCGATGAGCAGCGCGATCCCGATCATGACGAGTGCAGCGATTCCCCTCGTGCGTTTCTTCGGGAGGTCGAAGCGGTCAAAACTGCGACCGCGGACGGATGACTGCGAGAGGTAGCTGCCTAAATCCACACGGCCGTTACCGCCGCCCTTGTGTTTGGGTGGAAGTTTAAAGGCACCGGCATTTTGTGCGCGCCGGTAGCGCCAGCGATAGATGAGGCGGAGCATTGGAATCGATGAAGACAAAGAGTTGTCAAACGAAGTTCAGGCATTCAGATTCACCTCCCACGACGCATTTTCAACCGTTAATGATCGTTAAATTAAGTAAATCTCTTCAAAAAGTTTCTCCATGAATTGTTGCATTTTAGGAGCCGGTGCCTGGGGCACGGCAATGGCGCTCCATCTCGATCGTTGTGGGCACTCGGTTACGCTGGTGCCGCGCCGGATGGAACACGCTTTGGAGATCGCCTCGTCGCGAGAGAACCGAGACTATTTGCCAGGTTATAAGCTGCCGCAGCGCATCCAGATCGGTTGCGAGGCGGCCCCTGTCCTGATGGAGGCGGAAGTCGTCTTTCTGGCCTGCCCCTCGAAGGCATTGCGGGCGCTCTGCGACTCGATCAAGCCCCACCTGGCCGCTGCCCGTCAGCTGAAGCTCTGCTTGACCTTATGTAAGGGGCTGGAACTGGAGACCTTCAAGACCCCTGCGGAAATCGTGAGCGAAGCAATGCCTGGCGTGGCCTGCGGGGTGCTTTCAGGTCCGACCTTTGCAGGCGAGGTGGCCGATGGCAAACCGACGGCCGTCGTGCTGGCAGTCGGCAAGGATTGCCCGAGCCCGGAGCGTTATCAGGAGGCATTTAGCAACACAAGCCTGCGCGCCTATCTCTCCGAAGATGTACGTGGCACGGAGCTGGGTGGCACTTTGAAAAACATCTACGCCATCGGCTCCGGTCTTTGCGATGGCTTGAAGCTGGGTGACAACGCGAAGGCCGCCTTGCTGACCCGGAGCCTTAATGAAATGGTGCGCCTCGGGGTGCAGCTCGGTGGGCAGCAGGCGACCTTCTTCGGCCTGAGTGGTTTCGGCGATCTGGTAGCTACTTGCTCGGGAACTTGGAGTCGCAACCGCACCTTCGGCGAGCGCGTGGGCGCCGGCGAGGCGCCACAGGCCATCGTCGACAGTCAGAAGTCAGTGATCGAAGGCTACCGCGCCACGAAGTGCCTCCAGCTCATTTGTGAACAGAAAAAAGTGGACGCGCCGATCCTCTCCGTCATTCATTCCATTCTCTACGAAGGCCTAGAGCCACTCACCGCCATGCAGCAACTCATGACTCGAGAGCTGAAAGTGGAATAAAACAGAGCTCACAAATCAGCAGACAGGAGCCAGTCATTGACTGCCTTGAATCCCCTATCCCGTATTTAGTAACTCGAAAAAAATGCCAAAATCTCTCTGTAAAGTTAAGAACTCTAAGATCCATGGGCGCGGGCTCTACGCCACCGCCGATATCGAGGAAGAGACACAGATCATTCAATACGTCGGCGAGAAGATCACTAAAAAAGAGTCGACCAAGCGGGCCCTTGAATGGGAAGAGCAGGCCCGCGAGACAGGCGAGGGCTTGGTTTATATCTTCGAACTCGACGATACATACGACATCGACGGCCGACTCGGCGAGAACCCCGCGCGCTACATGAACCATTCCTGCGACGGGAATTGCGAAGCCATCAACTACGATGGTGAGATTTGGATCGTGGCGCGCAAAGACATCAAGAAGGGCGAAGAGCTTGTCTATGATTATGGCTACGACATGGAGCACTTCCTCGACCACCCCTGTCTCTGCGGCGCGGACAACTGCATCGGCTATATCGTGCGCGAAGATCAGCGCAAAAAGGTAAAGAAGCTACTCAAAGCCAAAAAGAAGAAGCGCGGGAAGAAGAGAAAAAGCTAAATCGTAAGATTTTGGACGAATAGGAGCTCAATTCGGCAAGCAATCCGATTTTGGAGACTGTTTCCTCGTGAGTGCCCACATTTAGAGTTCTTCGCATAGAGAGCGTCTCTCACACATGATTAAAATACCCAGGCTATTTAATAGCCCTCGAGCGGAAGCCCGATCGATAGTAGGCGGTTTTGTCTTCGCCCTGATAGATGTTTTTCGCGCCGACGATGGTGCGGAAGTTTTCGACTAGATCGGGGTGGGATATGGCAGAATGATTCAATGCTAGTGGATGGTTCACACGTGGGGTGACAAGCGCAGGGTGCCATTAAATCCTCGGGGGGACAAACCGCAACAGTTGCCGGAACGCGTCCCGCACCTAAAGGAGCGGACATACGTATGCGGCTTTACCGCTAAGCGAGATGGCCGCTTTACTCTTTGTTTAAAATTGCACCTGCAAGCCAACCCCACTACTTTTCCAGCTGGTAGGTCAGCGTTTTGCGATCATGCTGAATCGTTACGTGGTTGCTGCCGTCGGCGTTTTCGCTGGCTTCGGTGCGCCCGATGATTTGTGCGGGGATGCCGAAGGATTCGCTGTGTGCGATGATGCCCCCGGCTGCATCGGGATCGCAGTAGATCTCCATGCGGTGCCCCATGTTGTAGACGCGGAACATCTCCTCGTCGCTCGTGCCGCTGGCCGTTTGAATGGCCTTGAAGATCGGGGGGATGGGGAGGAAGTTGTCCTTGATGTGGTGCACCCCGGTGCCGAAGCGAATGCACTTGGTCTGGCCGCCGCCGGAGCAGTGCACCATGCCATGGATGCTCTCGCGGGTTTCGGTGAGGAGCTTTTTGATTACGGGCGCGTAGGTACGAGTCGGACTCAGCAGGGCCTCGCCCACCGTCATGTCCGAGTCGGGGAGCAGGTCGTCCATCTTGTAAGGGCCGCAATAGAGGTATTGTTGATCGGTCGTGAGGTCGACGGTTTCCGGGTATTTCTCCAGATAGTAGGGGCTGAGTAAGTCATGCCGGGCACTGGTCAGGCCATTGCTGCCGATGCCCGAGTTTGCAAAAGTCTCGTACTTGGCCTGGCCGGAGGAGGCGAGACCGACGATGGCGAGGCCGGGCTTGATGTTGGCGTTATCGATGACATCGGCGCGATCCATGACGACGACGGCGCAGGAATCGACGGTGACGGTGCCTGTCAAGTCGCCGACATCGGCCGTTTCGCCCCCGCCGCTGTGGACGCCGACCCCGTATTCACGGAGTGTGGCGAGGAAGTCTTCGGTGCCCGAAATCAGTTGGCCGAGTGCTTCGCCCGGGATAGCGCGGGCGTTCCGATTAACCGTGCTGGAAATGAGGATGCCATCGATTGCGCCGACGCAGAGCAGGTCGTCGATATTCATGACGAGGCTGTCTTGCGCCGTTTTGCGGAAGGCGCTGGGATCGCCAGTCTCACGGTAGTGCAGGTAGGCGAGGGTGCTCTTCGTACCGGAGCCGTCGGAGTGGATAATGTTACACTTAGTGTCGTCGCCCGTCAGGATGTCCGGACCGATTTTGCAAAAGGCACCGGGGAAGACGCCACGGTCGAGGTGGTCGACGACGGCGTGGACTTCGGACTTGGAGGAGGAGACGCCCCGTTGGGCGTAGCGATCTTGTGAATGACTCATAACTAATGGGTAATGGATAATGGCGGATGATTAAGCCAACTTATTTGTTGCGGAGGTAGATTGCGAAGCCAGTGAGTTGTTTGGAAATCTCTCTGCAACGGCTCGTGCGGTCATTTGCAATTTCTCCTGTTACGAATTTCAGGTTTTCGGCCATTAAATACATGCTTCGAACTTCCCCGGATTAGTTATGAGACCTTAGATATTCCCGGATCGCGGTATTTCCAATGCCGCGATCCGGGCCATGATGCGGCGGCTGGCTTCGAGGTAGCGATCGGGGTGTTCTTTGCCCGGGTCGATTTCTGCTGTGGACATGGGCTCTCCGTAGGCGATGTGGATATGGCCGCCGATCTTTGGCATTGCATCGTTGCGGCCGAAGGCCTCATAGGTGCCGAAGAGCCTTGTGGGGATGACGGTGGCTCGGGATTTGCAGGCGATCATGCCCGCGCCGGCTTTAGGTTCCGAGAGCTGACCGTCCGGCGAGCGGGTGCCTTCGGGGTAGATGGCGACGGCGCCTTTGGCTTTCAGAGTTCTGAAGATGGCTTTGAGGGATTTGACCTCGGCATTCTCACGGGCGACGGGGATGGTGCCGATTTCGATCAGTGCCTTACCGAAGAGGCCTTTGAAGAGAGTATCGCGGGCGAAATAGTTGATTTGCCGGGTGAGGCAGGCACCGATGGCGGGTGGATCGTAGAAGCTGATGTGGTTGGCGGCGAAAATGACGGCGCCGTTCTTAGGTATGTTGTTTCTTCCGCTGAGGCTGAAATCGTAAAAGCAGTTGAAATACCAAGCCGCGACCATGCGGACGGCGTCGTAAAGTTTCGGATTTGGGATGGAGGACATTATGGACGAGCTGAAAACGGAAATTATGAAAAATGGAGATTGGCTAGGCAGCTGGAGGAGCCGCCCTTTCGTCTCTATGAATGAGATTCGTGGGATTCGATCAACTCGGCGATTTGTTCGATGACCTCTTCGAGGGTGAAGGGCGCGGTGTCGATTTGAGTGGCCCCTTCGGGGCAGACGAGTGGAGCCGTCTTGCGGCTCTTATCCATCCGGTCGCGGGCGGCGATGGAATCAGTCTGGCCTTCTTTAGCGCGGCGGGCAGCCCGAGTGGCCTCGTCGGCATGGAGGAAAAAGCGGTGCTCGGCATATGGAAAGATAATAGAGCCGATGTCGCGCCCTTCCATAATGAGGCCGGCGTAGCCGTGGGCTCGGGCGACGTCAGCTTGACTGCGTTGATACTCGAAGAGGTGGGAGCGGAGTGAAGGCAGCGCGGCGAACTTGGACACAGCCCCGTTGACTTCGGGGGAGCGGATGTCCGCATCGGCGGGCACTATGCCGTTGATGCTGAGCTTAGCGCTACGGCCTTCCAGTAGCGTGTCGAGAGAGAGAGCCACCAGTGGGTCGGAAATGGATTCGGGATGCTCGGGATCGGCGCCGGCCGCAAGCAAGGCATAGGTCAGGGTGCGGTAGTGCGCGCCGGTATCGACATGCATGAGGTCAAGCCGCTCAGCGAGACCGCGCGAAGTGGAGGATTTGCCCACGGCAGCGCCGCCATCCATGGTGATAATTTTAAAGTTTCCGGAACTAGACATGTCGTAAAGATTCTAAGGCGTCGAAGAAGCCTGGGAAGGTTTTGGCGCAACAGTTCGGGTCTTTGATGGCAAGCCAGGGCTTGCCATCGCCGAGTAGATCAAAGCTGGCGAGAACGGCGAAGCTCATGGCAAAGCGGTGGTCTTCGTAGGTGTCGATGGCGAGGAGCTGTCCTGCATTACGCGCCTTGAGTGCACGGGCGCGCAGCTCGTTGGGCTTGGGTTGGATGGTGAGGGCATCCTCCTCTTCTTTCACCAGTTGCCCGAGTTTCGAGAGTTCGGCGGCCATGCCTGCGATGCGATCGGTCTCTTGGAGGCGGGTGTGGCCGATACCTGTGATGCGGACGGAGCCCCCGAGGAGTGGGGCGATCGCCGCGTAGGTGAGGAATGTGTCGGAGATGCCGTTGAAGTCGATTTCACGATGGCCGCGTTGTATGGCATCGGGCGTTTTGCAGACAGCGATCCACTCGTTGTGCTCGGCATCAACACGTAGTCCATGGTGGGCGAGCACCTCGATGAAATGGGCGTCGCCCTGGAGAGGGTCGCCGCTGAGATTCGGGAGGTGGAGCGTGCCGCCGTGGATCAGAGTGAGTGCGAGGAAGTAGCTGGCTGCAGAGACGTCGGGCTCGATTGCATAGCGGCCGGATCTGGGTGCGGTATAGTTGGTGGATGGGAGCGTGTAGGTGCCGGCTTCGTTCGTCTCGACTGGGGCGGCGCCGAAGGCCTCACGCATTTTTAAAGTGATGGCTACGTAGTGCGGGCGCACATCCGGGCAGACGATTTTGACGGTGCCGCCAGCCGGCCCTAAGCGTGTCGAACAGGTCGGCGCGGATAAGAGCAGGGCGGAGAGGATCTGGCTGCTAGCGCGGGCATCGACGGCAGCTTCGCCGCTTTGATAGCCTTTCGCCTTGAGCGTAAAGGGGAAGTGTCCCGGCTTTCCGTGAAACTTAAACTCGGCCGCATCCAGTGCGACCAGTGCGTCGAGTAGGCCGGACATGGGCCGCTCGCGCATCGCGTCGTCGCCGTCGAGTGGATACTCGCCTCCGGCTTTGAGCGCGAGAAACGCGGTCAGGAAGCGTGCGGCGGTGCCGGCATTGCCGACCTCGATTTTCGCCTCTGCAGCGGGAATTCTGCCGCCGAGGCCCTTTACGGTTATGCGGGCCCTCGCTTCATCGATTGAGGTCTCAAAGCCGAGAGCATCCAGTGCGGTCAGCATGATTCTTGTGTCGCGACTGAAGAGAGCACCTTCAAGCTCCGTCGTACCCTCGGCCAGCGCGGCTAAGATCAGTGCGCGGTTGGTAATGCTTTTAGAGCCAGGGAGGGACAGCGTGTGGTTGAGGGCCTTGTCAAGCGGATCTATGGGAAGCGGGTCGGACATTATGAAAAGCGGTGAGGATGCAATCGTAGAAAGCTGAAATGCAGCACTTACAATTGATCTCGGTATTGTTTACCCCGGGCGAGGAGTCTCAGAACGGACGGAGAGTCTCGGTCGAGGAGAGCGGTTTTTAGGGCGTGGAGCTCTGTCTCGAAACCATTGATTGCGCGGAGCACCTCTTCGCGGTTCTGCTCGAGAATCTGCTGCCAGAGGGTCGAATCGCCCGCCGCGACACGCGTGGTGTCACGAAGACCGCTGCCTGCGAGTTGTTTCCACTCGGGCTCTTGGTCGGCTAAATAGCTGCAGAGACTGGAGGCGAGTAGATGCGGAAGGTGGCTAATGTGCGCGACGATCTCATCATGCTTTTCCGGGGAAAGGGTCACGACATGCATGCCAATCGCCTGCCACAGTTCGCTTAGGCGGGCGATCTCGGTAGCGGTGGCATTCTCGAGCGGAGTCAAGATGCAGGCGGCACCTTCAAAAAGATCGCCGCGCGCGTGCGCCATGCCCATTCGTTCGGAACCGGCCATAGGATGTGAGCCGATGAAGTTCAAGCCTTCGGCGAGATCTCGCGCTTCACGGCAGATCAAGCTCTTTGTGCTCCCTACATCCGTTACGAGTGCATCTCGCTCGAGAGACGGGGCGATTTGCTCTAGTAAAGGCACGATCGTTTCGACCGGTGTGCAAACAACGACGAGCTCACTGCCTACGCAGGCTTCACCCGGTTGTTCAAAGACCCGATCACACCAAGTGGCTAGCTTTGCCTGGGCTCGTGTTTCCGCTCGGCGTGACCAGACTTGGACACATTGGCAGAGCCCTCGTTCTTTCAATGCGAGAGCGAAGGACGCGCCCAAAAGGCCTGGCCCGAGTATGGTGATTTGTTGAAACATCTGGAAAAGGGAGAAACTTTTATGCCGTGGGAAAGTTGCCAAGGGGGGGCAAGCCCCAGCACCTTTAGCCTTGCGGCGTTCATAGCGTCGAGTCATTTAAGGCAGGCTATATTTGTAGCGCCAGCCCCAATTTACTTATGGCAATTTTTAAGAAGTCTTCCCGTAAACGCCTGTCCCACGAGATCAGTGGGTTGAAAAAGTACCTCCTCGCTCTTCTGATCTTGGGCTTGGCGGCCAGCTTACTGGTCGGGTTCTGGTTCCTGAGTCAGTTGGGCCCGAGGGATGTGGACTTCCGTGACTTCAAAACTAATACTGTGGTGCCAGAGTCGGTGAAAGCGCTCCAGCAAGAGAGTGTCGAGCTTGAGGCACAGTTTGAGGAAATCCTCGTCCTCCGGGAGGCGCGATCCGAAGACATCGCCCTGCTTAAGCAGGCACTGGATAAGCAGAAGGCCTACCTGCAGGCGATCACTGGGGTCGACTCCGAGGGGTATACGCGACAAGTCAATTTAGAGGAGCGTTATCAAAATCTTGCGGCTGAGGTCTTGCGCCAAGAAAGCCTCGATTTGGAACTGAAGGCCGAGGCGCTGGCTGCCAGCGAAGATTACGAAAAAGCCCGTGCTTTATATCGCGAGGCTTACAAAAAGCAGCAGAATATCAACGAAACCTATCCGATCAGTGCGGCCTACAATGTCGGCCGTGCAACTCGTCTGGCGCGGCAAGCCCGTTACCTGACTGCGGAGCCGCTCCTACAGCGCAGTTTGGCCTTCGAGAAAGAGGCCGATTTATTAATTGAAGCGAAGGAATGGGTCCAGGCCGAAGAGCGTCTCCAGCAGGCGATAGATTTACAAGATAAACTCAACCGCGAATATCGCGGAACAAACCAAGCCAGTGTCTCTCGTTTGGAGCAGCTGCGCGTGAAGCTCGTCGGCATCCGCTCAGGCCAGAGCTACATGGAGGTGCAGCGCGTCGCCCAGCTCGCGGATGCAAGCCGAGCGGCCAATGAGAACCCTGAAGCCGCGGCGCTCTACCAAGAGGCTGCGCGCCTTCAGCGGCAGCTGAACGAAGCCTATCGCGACAGCCCCTATGCGTCTTCCGAGCGTGTCTCCGAGTATCAGCGTAAGAGCCAGACGGCGGAAAGCTTCCAACTCGGCTTGGAGATCGAGCGCAACCATGACTGGATGCAAACGCTCCTTTCCGACCGGCGCACTTATGAGGCTGCCGAGCTCATCGTGGCCCTCCGCCGTGACATCAAACAGATGCAGGAGGCGTTTCCCCGTAGCTCCTTAAATGATGAAGACCTCGAGCTCAAAGTGCGTTATCTCAACCTAGTCCAGAATGACCTCGGTTTTATCCAAGACCGCATCTATGACGCCCTGCTGCCCGTGCCCGAAGCGGAAGCTTGGCAGATGCTGCGCACGGAGGTGCCTCAAGCGCTCTACGCTCTCATTATGGGCACGAACCCCAGTCGTAATAAAGGCGACCTTCGCCCGGTAGACTCTGTCAGTTGGATCGAAGCCAAGAATTTCTGCGAACGCCTGTCTTGGATACTTGGTAAACCGGTCCGACTGCCGACCGAAAATGAGTTTCGACAAGCTTTGGGGCCCTTGCGTTATGTGGTCTTGGAAAACCACGTCTGGAGTGTCTCGGACTCTGGAGGTGTGCCCCAAGATGTCGGCACGAAAGAGGCCTTTGCCCGCGGATTTTACGATTTGCTGGGTAATGTCAGCGAATGGCTGGAATCGATCGATCGCTTTGAAACAGAAAATGCTCGGCACATCGGTGGCCATGTGCAAGACCGTATGGAATCTATTTTTACGGTGCCCGTTCGTGAAGCACCTCGTGGCGAGCGTAACCGTTTGGCCGGTTTCCGCTTCGTCGTGCAAGTCGACTAGTGTGGCTGCCATTGAAGTGAACTTCGCGTTTGCTTCTTTGGGGGCAATTCACTCTTATAAGGTAATGGAGTCAACCGACGAACCAGATCGCGCACCGGAGCTTCCGCCGAAGGCCCTGCGCACTGTGCGTATCATCTATGTTGTGATGGCTTTTATGATTTTATTGCCCTTTTTGCTTATTTGGCTGATGGGTGCGTTTCGCTGGTAGAGCGCTTTATGAATAAAACTATTTTAATTTTCCGCATTTTCTTCCTCACGATGAGTTTGATGGCGTGCGTGCTTCTAAGCTATGTCGTTGAAGAATGGACCCTGCTTCCTGTGGTTTTTGTTGGCATGAGCGTGGCGGCGCTGGTCATTTTAACGGATATTCTGCTTCAGGGCTTCTCGTTGCGTGGGCTCTCCGCGATTACCTTTGGCCTCGCGATTGGTGGGTTGATCGCCTATCTGATCTCAACTTCTCCACTTTTTGAACCTTTGGAGGCAGACCCCCGCTTAGCAGAGACGCTTTTTCTTTCACGGCTGGCGCTCTACGTTATTTCCATGTATCTGGCTACGGTCGTCGCCTTGCGTGGAAAGGATGAATTCAATCTCGTCATCCCTTACGTCCGTTTCAGCTCACAAAGCGTGGAGGTGCCGCTCGTGGTGGTCGATACCAGTGCGCTGATTGACGGAAGGATCGCTGCGATTTGTCAAAGCCGCTGGTTTGGCTACTCGCTCATCGTTCCCCGCTTCGTCTTGGAGGAGCTGCAATCGGTGGCCGACTCGAGCGATCCGGCTCGCAAGGAGAAAGGTCGTAAAGGCCTCGAGATATTGAACCGGATCCGTAAGATGAAGCATGTCGATCTGCGTATTTATCAGAGTGACGTGCCCGACCGCGATGCAGTGGATTCAAAGCTGGTTTACTTGGCCGAGACGATGAAAGCCAAGCTGCTGACAACAGATTACAATCTAGCCAAGCTAGCAGAATTCCATGGTATTGAATGGCTTAATCTGACCGCCTTGGTTAAAGCGCTCAATCAAGAAGTCTCTGTTGGTACGCGGATTAATGTGGAGTTAGTCCGCCCGGGCAAGGACGCCGGGCAAGCGATCGGCTATTTACCCGATGGCTCCATGCTAGTTGTCAACAACGGACGGAAATGGATCGGTAAAGAAATCCGGGTGGAAGTCGATTCCGTTGTCCCATCCTCGGGGGGGAAGATGGTTTTTGCCACGCATTATCCAGATATTGCGGACGGCAGCGTTTGAGCACCTATGGTATCTTGGCGAGTCCTCAGAAGTTTAAATAATTTGTTAAATCCTTGATAGGTAAGTTTTTGATTGGCTTTTTTGCGTGAGTCTATTGTCTTAAGCGTGTTCGGGATTCTCCACGAACATCAGTATACAATACATCATAATAAAATAAGGTATATCATCATGCATACTCCAAACAAAAAGGGTTTCACCCTCGTCGAAATCATGATCGTGGTCGTTATCATCGGCCTTCTCGCTGCAATGGCCATCCCCGCCTTCCAAAAGGTTCGTGAAACTTCGCAAACGAAGGCAATCACTAATAACCTTCGTCAGCTCGCATCGGCGGCGGATCAGTACTTCATCGAAAACGGCGTTACAGTAGCAGCTCAAACAGAACTGGTTGGTACCGATAAGTATGTAAAGACGCTTAATCCAGTCGCTGGCGAAACATATCCAGCCACCATTACTCAAGGAGTGGCCATTGAGGCCACAGGTGGTGCTCCCGGCACGATCAGTGTTGATTTCTAAATTTTTAATTTAGAATATTTCTCCAATAACTACTAGCCGCCCAGTTCGCTGGGCGGCTTTTTTATATGCGAAATACTCTGGTGCGATTTTTTCTGCTCTCGGGCAGTGCGATCCTAGCTTGTTATGTAGGCTTCTTCGCATTGGATGCGACAGAATCGGCAGAATTTGTTGGACGCTTCGGATATTGGCAGATTTTCGCTGCTTTCATCCTATTTGTTCAACAAGTGGGCCTCCTCTTGGTCGAGTCGATCACTGCCCGGGGAAGTCGCTTCCTAGTCGGTCACGCCTCCAGCTCTATTCGGGCTTTTTTAAGCGGGTCGAATGTGCAACGAGTCTTCTTCCCAATCTGTTTTCTGCTGCTGGTTTTTACAACTCTCTGGCACAGTCAGCCCAAACAGTTCAAAATAGTCATGGATGAGCCTGTCTTGGTGGCCACTTCTTTGCAGATGCACACGGCAAGAGAGGCTTATGCTGCGGGTAACATCTACCACGTCGAAGGCATTCCTTACCCGCGCGAGAAATTTGTTGATAAGCGGCCCTTGTTCTATCCGTTTTTGATGAGTCTGCTGCACGACTGGACTGGCTACCGAGCCAATCAGGGTATCGTTTTGAACGGCGGCCTCCTGTTGTGCTTGCTGAGCATGCTCTATCTTGCGGGAACTCATGTATGTAGACCTTATGGCGGCTATGTATTAGTCGCCTTATTTTCAACAGTTCCACTGGTAATCGTCAACGCGACCGGTTCCGGTTTTGATCTACTGAATCTACTGCTGATTCTGGGGTTGATGTTTATTCTGGCCGAATATCTGAAAAACCCCAGAGCCAGACAGCAAAATATCTTAGTTCTGAGTGCTCTTTTTTTGGCGCAGACGCGTTATGAGTCGGTGCTCTTTATTTTGCCGGTAGCCGTGGCTATTATCTCTATGTGGTATCTTCGAAAGAAAGTCACGATCACCGCGACCCTTATCCTGTCACCCCTCTTTTTGATCGTGTATGCACTCCAACGGAAAGTCATGAATGCGCATGATTTCTTTTGGCAGTTGCCGGATCATTTATCAGCACCTTTCAGTTATGAATACCTCGCGGCCAACCTGGGCCGTGCGGCCAACTTCTTTTTTGCGCCAGGGGCGCTGCAGCCAAGTAGTCCGTTGCTAACGTGGTCTTTCATCCTATCACTCGTATCCATACTGTATCTGATATTGACCCGGCGTGAGATGAATACGGTTCCCAGCCACAAAATGAAGGCCGGCGCTGCGGTGATCGCAATCGTGGTGGTCAATTTCTTCATACTGATGTGTTACCATTGGGGGCAATTGGACGACCCTGCCGCGACTCGCCTCGCACTGCCCGCATTATTGATGCAAAGCATATTCGTTGTCTACGTCCTCGGCCTGTTTAAAATAAAAACCAGCTGGCAATCCTTACTCTGCATCCTGGCGGTCACCTATTTTATGGTTGCAGTTCGGCCAGTGCTTGCGCGCACAAATTTTTTCGATGACGCAATCCGTAATACACAATCGGATTACTTAGTTGATTTAGCTACTCGATTGAATGAACCCACCGCGCTCATCATTTCAGACCGAACCATTCCCATTAGTATTGGAGGGCTTTCATCGCTAGACTTGAAGACTGCCTTACGCGAAATCGACAAAGTTGACCTGCACGCAAGACTACGTACATTTCGGCCAATGTATGTGGTCTATTTGATGACTACGAAATTAGCCTCAGAGAATCTGCACGAATTTGCGGGCATCAATGCCGCCCGTGAGCAAATCGAAGCGACGTTTGATCTAGAGACTGTCGAATTAAAAAAATTGAATGGAGCCATTTGTCTACGTTTGGCTCGTGTGATCGGCATAAAGAAGGGTACAGTGGAAAGGTCTGATTTAGATATGCGCGGAATGTCGATTGACTCTACGGGCAAGATGGATTTTGCCGACCCTCAGTTGCTCAAGGATTACGCGGAGAGCTTGCCATGATGGAAACGGTTCGACGATTTCGTTCGCTCATTTCAGAGCGCCTTTCCCGCACTTTGTGTGCGGCGGCTTTGATTTCGCTCGTCATGGCCATAGCTTTCGGGGCGGGCGATAGCTTTAAGATATGGTTCATTCGATACCTTGGCTATTATTGTACGGCCTCCGCTTTCGCCGGCTTGCTGTATTATGCTTGGAAGATTTGCCCAAGGGATAGATGGACATGGCCGAGTCCAACGCTCTGCCTGTTCGGTGGGCTCAGTGTGGCTTTGGGCTTATGGATAAACTTTATACACAGCGACCCAGGCTTCAAAATTGCGATGGACGAGTATGTGTTGGCCAGCACTGCGCGTAGTCTGCATGAGAATCGGGAGGTCTTCACGGTGACGCGTATTTTTGCTGAGGGGAATCACTTTAGACCTTCGGAAGGTTATGTCGATAAGCGTCCTTGGGTCTATCCTTTCCTTGTTTCCATACTACACGATTTAAGAGGATACCAACTAAGGCATTCTTTCGATGTAAATACCTTGTTGGCTGCTGGCTTTTTGACCCTCAGCTTTATTTCGTCATACAGGATGTTCGGGCTTTGGGCTGGGGCGCTTTCGGTCCTATTGTGGTCCACCTTACCCCTGCTCATGCTCAGTGCGGGTGGCGGGGGGATGGAATTGTTGGGACTTGGCCTCCTAGCGCTGCTGATCTATGCCTGTGGGCGATACCTCCTGAAACCCAGTGCCGACGGAGAGGCTTTGATTAGCTTCTGCGTCCTGTTTCTCGCATACGCCCGCTACGAATTGATATGCTTCTCGATTCCGGCGCTTATAGTGATCTGCATCGGATGGCATCAGGCGAAGCGAATTTATCTATCGGCAGGTAGCCTGATCGCGCTGAGTCTATTACTGCCCTTGCTGTTTCAAATACAATTCAGCTTGGCGAGCGCTGACGCATGGAAGCTATCGGGGGATTTTAACACGGCTTTCGCACTCGAGCATGTCGGCATAAATTTAGGGCACGCGTTGGCGTTTTTCTTTAGCTATGATTGGAGTTTGGCCAATTCATTATTTCTGAGCGTATTCGGCTTCATTGCCCTAGTTGGCCTGCCTTTTATCGTGCGAAGGCATTGGAGCCGTTATCGTCATTCGGGAAGTTGTTTGTCCGGATTGATTTTTCTTCCGTTCTTCGGGTTGCATTTGTTGGTCATACTGGGCTTCCATGCCAGCCGCTTGGATAGTCCCTTTGTATCAAGATACTCGCTCATTTTTCATTTATTTTTGGTGATGGCTGTTCTGTTCCTTGTCGACCATCTAGCGACGATGCGGAAAACTGCCTGGAAATACGCGGTGGCCACTTGCCTGATCTATATCTGCGCGATCACGATGCCTAAAAACGCAGTTTCTAACTTTAGCGAACGCAATTTTGCGATTAAAGAGCAGGCGTGGTTGGTCGGCTTGAGTGAACATAAATTTCAGGAGCGTAGTTTGGTCGTGGATCGTTTCACGGTGCCTTGGTCCTTACGTGATTGGGTGGCTATCCCGCCGCATCTCGCACTCGAAAATGCTTCAGTTATCGTCAACGAGGTTTCCTCCGGGCGTTATCCTGCGATCTATCTGGTCGAGCGCTTAGAGTATCGGGGGGAGGGCGAGTTCACCCCTACAGACCCTGTATTTCAGCAGATTGCCGAGGCCTTTGCGATGGATTTAATCGATGAAAAAAGTTTCCGACCGTTTACGCTCACTCGGGTTCACCAAATCCGGACGTATCAAGGTGTGGCGGGTGGCTCCTATTGACGAACAAATCTTACAAGTGAAAAACCCAGACATCACATATGATTTAGAGTTGCTGCAGGCCAGCCAGCGCGCATGGGAGGGAAACAAAGCGCTTCGCTTGGTCTATAAGAGCCTGTTCAATGCCATGAAAGCGGAATGCCAGGGGGAGCATATTCTCGAGATTGGTTCCGGGATCGCAGCCAGTCGTACCGTTTTTAAACAACTGGCTACCAGTGATGTCGTCAAAACCCCTTATGTGGATCTTGAAATGTCAGCCTACGAGATCTCGCCGCCGGATGTCGGCAGCGGGTGGTCGGATATTATTGCGATGGATGTGATGCACCATTTGCGAACGCCGATGCGGTTTTTCGCAAGTGCCGCAAGTGCCTTGGAGCCGAAAGGCCGCATTGTTTTGATGGAGCCTGCGGCAAGTTTTTTTGGCAAATTTTTTTACCGCTGGTTTCACCATGAACCGATCGAACCCAATCTCATTGTGCCTCCTTTTGAGTTTCCTGGGGAAGGTGGAGGGTATGCTAATATGGGAATGGGGGTTGGCTTGTTTGACCATCACCGCGATGCAGTCTCTGCCATGCTAGCTGGCATGGGGCTGAGAGTGCGCTCTGTGAGCTACCGCGATTTTATGGCGTACCCGTTGACGGGGGGCTACTCTCGCCCCCAACTTTTGCCGACGGCCTGCGTCGCGCTCTTGCTTCGGATCGAGTCTTGCTTGCCGCAGAAGCTAATGGCTCTGTTGGGATTAAGGATGTTAATCGTAATTGAAAAAGACGAGAACGTGACTTCATCTAAAAAAATGAGTTGAACCATGAATGCACTCTAAGAATCGTTAATTTTGACCTCTGAACCAGTTCATTTATAGTTTGCTAACCCGGCCCACCGAAATACATTCATTCACAGCCAACGCGACCGAGGGCCTCCCCAAACTATGCTATGCAGACTGAGCCTCTTGAACTTAAAGACCGCTTCGATTGGCTTGCAGAAAACGGTGCGCCTTTCCGAAGACGCCAGCGTGGCTTCCACGCACAGGTAAAGGGTTACTACCAATTCCATGTTCAGCCAGGTATGCGCGTGTTGGAATTCGGATGCGGCGAAGGCGATCTATTGGCATCCCTCCAGCCGGCAAGAGGAGTGGGCATTGATCTGAGCCCAAAGATGGTCGAGGCTGCCCGCAGCAAACACAGCGGTCGACCGCTTGAGTTTGCCCAGGGAGATCTACATATTACTGATTTGGATGAAACCTTCGATGTCATCATCCTGGATTATTTGATTGGATATTTGCATGATGTGCACACTTGCCTGGCCAATCTGCGCCGACTGTGCCATGCCCGCACACGGATCTACATCCTATCGCTCAATCATCTTTGGTCGCCCTTAATGAAGCTGGCGCGCTGTCTGCGCTTGGCGAGCCCTCAGTCTGCAAGCAACTGGCTGAGTGCAAAGGATATACATAACATACTGGAGTTGAGTGGCTATGAAGTGGTGCACTCTGGCACGGAGCATATTATGCCGTTCCGCATTCCTTTACTGACTCCACTCTGCAATCATTTTCTAGTCCGCTTGCCCTTGTTTCGGCATTTTGGCATGTCGATGGCCGTCGTTGCCCGTCCAGTTGAGCGGCCCTGCTTGGATGGCGAAATCGCCTGCTCGGTGGTGGTGCCTGCGCGTAACGAATCCGGAAACATCCGAGCCGCGCTCGAACGCATCCCTACGCTCGGAAAAGGCACAGAGGTGATTTTTGTCGAAGGCAACAGTGTGGACGATACTTGGGAGGTGATCCAGCGAGAGGTAGCCAATTACGACGGGCCGCACCGGGTGAAGTACCTGCAGCAACCAGGCAAGGGGAAATGGGATGCGGTTTTTGCAGGCTTTGAAGTGGCCCAGGGCGATGTCCTAGTGATCCAGGATGGTGATTTAACGGCGCCTCCCGAAGATCTCCCCAAGTTTTATGAAGCGATTGCTTCTGGCGCCTGTGAGTTTGCCAACGGTTGTCGACTGGTCTATCCGATGGAGTCCGAGGCCATGCGCTTCCTCAACCTCTTGGGCAATAAATTTTTTGCAGTCTCACTAAGCTTCGTTCTGGGGCAGGGAATTAAAGACAGTCTTTGTGGCACGAAAATGATGCTAAGAACCGATTACCAGCGCTTGCTTAAACGGATTGATGTCTTGGGAGATTTCGATCCGTTTGGAGATTTTAATCTGCTCTTCGGCAGTGCCATGCTCGACCTTAGGATACGAGACATTCTCGTGCGCTACCGTGATCGCACCTATGGTGACACTAATATCTCCCGCTTCCGGCACGGTTGGATTCTTTTGCGTATGACATGGTTCGGCCTGCGTAAAATTAAATTTTTTAGTTTAAAAGAGCGCCAACACGGGGAGTCTTAGCAGCAGGCTTTACTTGGAGAGTGGGAGCCAAAAGAGGAAGGTCGTGCCCTCGGGTGAAGAATGGACAAGCTCGATGTCCCCGCGGTGAGCACGTAGGATGCGTTTACTGATAGAGAGGCCGAGCCCAGTGCCATCCGGTCGGTCGGTCAGAAAGGATTCAAAGATGTCGTTCTGGATGCTCTCGGGAATGCCGCTACCGTTGTCACTGATTCTGAGGTAGGCGGCAGTGTCATCGGCCGAGGTTTCGATACGGATACAGCCGCCATCGGGCATCGCCTGCGTGGCGTTGAGCACGAGATTGAGCATGACCTGCAGGATCTGCCCTTTGTTCACGTCGACAAATATCTTTTGACTTGGCGGCTCAAAGTGTAGGTCGATTTTCTGTTGATGCAACTTGAGTCGCACGAGTTTGAGTGTGTCACCGACCATGTCGTTGATATCTTGTCGGGTGTGCATGCCCGTGCGCGTACGGCCAAAACTGAGCACCCGCTCGACGATTTCTTCTAGCTGGTCGAGTTTTTCCCCGATCACCTGCACATCAGTATGCCGAGGATCATGTCCGGCGAACTGAAGGTCCAGTGATTCAAAGAGCAGTTTGATCACGGTCAGAGGATTACGGATTTCGTGGGCGATCTCAGCGGCGAGCATGCCAAGGGTGGTCAGCTTCTCGTTGCGTCGAAGTGATTCTTCGCTGGCGAAAATGCGCGAATAGAGCCGTGCGTTCTGGATCGCGATCGCCCCGATCTCGGCGAGGGTGTGAAAGACTTTTTTCTCTTCGTTGTTAAAGCGATGCGACTGTTTGGTATAAGCGATGAGCGTCCCAATGACCTCTTCGCCAAAGATGATAGGCGAGGCCAGCATAGAAGTGAAGCCTTCCCGCTGGATGGTGGCGAGGAATGCATTCTCTTCACTAAAGTTCAGGTCGTGCACTTCGATTTGTTTTTTGCGATGAATGACAGCGCCCAGTGCACTATGGTCGAGAGGAATGATCGCAGGCTCTTTCGACAAGCTTTCGCCGCTCATAAAGCTATGCAGCAGTAGATCTTTCTGGTCCGGGCTGAGCAGAAAGAGGGCGCTGCCTTCTCCATCGATTAAATGGTGGGCCTGACGGGCAAGTGCCTCCATGAGCACATCACTATCGATTTCCCCAGCCAGCTGTTGGCTTATCATGACAAGAGATTGAAGCTGATTCGCTTTGGTTCGAAGTTGCTTGATCAGCCATAAACGTGAAACCACCCGTGTGGCTTCATTGGTCAACAGCGTCAGAATTTTCAGCGAAGATTCGCCGTAGGCGTTGACCTCTTCGCTGTCCACATTGACCACGCCAATGACCATGCCATGATCTTCCATTGGAACCGCCATTTCGGAGCGAATATGGGGGCGCACGGAGATGTATCTAGGTTCTTGCTGTACGTCGTTGACGATTAATGGACGGCCATGCAGCGCCGCCCAGCCAGTGATTCCTTGGCCGAGCGCCAGTTGCAGGTCCTGCCAATCTTCGGGTAGCCCGTAAGAGGCCTCCAACTCAAGGGCTTTGGTGTCGGGGTTGATCAGCGAGATCGATGCGCTGCTCGGCTGGAGCACACGAACCACCTCGTCGAGAATCAAGCTCAGTGCAACTTTAGGCTCGTCGGTATCAGAGACTAGGCTGCTGATACGATAGAGAGAGTCGATCGCGGTTTGCTCGGTGTCGCGTGCTTGCATGTATCGGCTAGCATCGGGGGGTTTTTCGAAGAGGTCGAACCTTGAATGCGGGGTGTTCGCTGTGGAGAGCCGTGAAACTGCCGCGCTTAACCGTGCTTACTCTCGGACAATCTTATCCAGTTCTTCGCGGAGTTCGAGTAGAGCCGTCGTATGAGTCGCTTCCTTCGAGTGTTCGTTCTTTATGTAGAAAGTATCCATAGCCACGCCCCGTTCGGTAGCGATACGGGCGAAGCTTATATCGAAGCCCTTTTTCGAGATGAGGCGTGAAATCTGATAGAGCAGGCCGATGCGGTCGCTTGCTTGCACTTCGATGATCGTCTGCTTGAGGGAGAGCTCGTGGTAGACATCCACGCTTGGCGGGAAAGGGGCGGGCAGCATGTCTTTCTTCTTCTTGCTCGCGGCCAGCAATTTGGATTCAAGCTCGGTGATCTCCTGCATCAATTCTTTCTCCTCGACTAAAGCCTCTGTCGGCCGTTGCTCGAAAACCTCCCGAGCCTTTAGGTTGGAGACAACACCGCCATCAGGGTCCATGATGTAGAAGGTATCGATCGAGATATGGTCTTTGCGAGAAATCGCCTTCGTGCTCACGATGTTAACACCTGCTAAGGTCAGTGCTCCAGCCAGTTTGTAGAAGAGCCCTGCACGATCCCAGGTCACCACGTTGACCACGGTCATACTGAGGTCGATGTCGTCATGCCAGTCGATGATGGGAGCGAGTGAGCCCATCGAATCAGCCGCTTGAATTTGGGTGAGCAAGCCGTTCACCATGCGTAAGTGTAACTCAATCTCAGATTGCTCCGTATTGATGAAATAACGCTCAGGAAGCAAGCTGAAGTGCGCCTCGATTTCCTCTTCGGAGATGCCCTGAACCTTCCTCTCGACTAGTTGTTGATGCAGCATGCGGATCAGGTCCTTTCGCTTTTGTTCGATAATGGCATTGTCTTCAAATTGCTCGAGAGTTCTAAGGTGTAATGTGCGGTGCATTGCATCCTTGTAGCTATTCCAAAGTGTGGGTGCGGTTCCGCGAGCATCGCAATAAGTGTGTACGTAAAGAAATCTAAGTATTTGCGGGTCTTCGACAAATTTGGCAAAGGATTCCGCAGTTTGAGGATCATCTAGATCGAAGCGTTGCCAGAATCGTGCCATTTCCAAATGGTTGCGGATAATAAATAAAATTTGTTCTTGCTGCTCCGTGCCGACACCGAATCGGTTCAAAATTGGCTGGGCGATTCGGACGCCGGCAACATCGTGATCTTTGACTCCCTCTACTTTACCGATATCGTGGAGAAGAAGGATCAGATAGAGGAGCAATGGGTCATCGTTCTTACGTAATTCCTTTTCGTAGCGTCCATATTCTTCGTCGTGTTTGGAAAAAACGCGATCGAGGTGGCGGATCGTGCGAAGAACATGGGCATCGGCAGTGTAACGGTGGTAGTATTCGTGCTGCACCATGCAAGTCAGCGCACCAAACTCTGGGAGATATCGCCCGAGCACGCCGAGCTCGTGCATCTCCAGGAGTGTGGGGTAGACCTCGCCTGGGCTGCGCAATATCGCGCAAAAACTCTTCGCTGCAGACGGGCTGTTGATAATCGAGTGATCGATCAGCAGAATGGACCGGCTGATCAGGTAGCGCAGGTTGGAGTCAATTTTAGCCCCGAACTGCTGTGCAAGTCGGAAAATACGGATGAGCCGTACTGGGTCTTCGTTAAAGACTTTCTGATTATCAGAGGAGAGGACTTTGTTATAGAGCTGAAAGCCCTCGACCCTCTTCACGGGCAGGTGCTGGTGCGCACGCAGGGCCTCGCGGAAAGTTATGCGACCGCTGCGACCGCTCTTTGCTTCGATGGCCATGCGCTCTTTGAGCATTTCGCTCGTCCGGTAGATCGTGCGTGCGGCCGTATAGTAGTCCTTCATGAAGGATTCCACGCGTGCGAAGATATCTTTTTGCCGATAGTTGAGGAATTGGGCGATGACCGGCTGCTGCTCTAGGTCCAGTATGTCGGTCGGGCGCCGATTTTGGAGGTGTAGCTCTGTGCGCGTGCGTAACAAGAAGTCGTAGGCATCGACCATCGCCTGCCGCTCGTCGTCGCGCAGGAGTTGGGCCTTCACTAAATCACGGAAGGAGCGGAAGCCGTATTTGATATAGGCCATCCAGAGGATATTCTGATAGTCGCGCAGGCCGCCGACTCCGTTTTTGACGTCCGGTTCCTGGAGGTAGATCGTATCACCCGACTTGGCGTGGCGCGCCAGCTCATCCTCCAAGCGCTGTTGGATGTAGATTTTCGAATTTTCTTTTTTGCAGAAATCATCAAAGCGGCTGCGCATGCTCTTGTAGAGGGGCTCCGAGCCGCAAATTACGCGCGATTCCAGAATCGCGTTTTTCGACTGCACTTCTTTGCGGCACTCTTCGATTACTTCCTTCGCGTTGCGCGACGCGTGGCCCACCTTCCAACCTAGATCCCAGAGAGGGTAGAGGATTTCCTCAGTGACGACCTCCTGGAATTTAGCGAAAGCTTTACCTTCGGCTTTTACCGGGTAGAGGAACATGATGTCGATGTCGCTGTGCGGGTTGAGTTCGCGCCGGCCATAGCCGCCCGTCGCCAGAATCGCCATCTTGCAGGGTAGAGTGCCGTACTGGGTCGTATAGAGGTCGAGTGCGGCCAGAAATAGGTTTTCGATCACTACGTCGGTCATGGCGGCGCGCGCTTGGCAAACTTCCAGCCCAGACGTCCCCTTCCTATGTTGGCGCTCCAGCATGACTTTTTCCAACTCGACATAGCGCTTATAGGCGGGCAACTGCTTGCTGCGGGAGACGCCGGGGTCGAAAACAAGCCGTTTTTGTGCATGTTGGTGGAGACGGCGGTAGAGCGGATTATCTTGTATGGGCATAGCCGGGTATTTTCTTTGGATCAAGGAACCCTGTTTTTGAGCGGCTCGTCAAGTGAGTTCGGGAGACCGTAGGCGGCTCGTTAAATAATTCGCTTTCGTTTTTGACCCACTATTACTTTCTGCTCTTATGATACGTTCGTAATCAATCGAACTTTAACACATACATATATTATGCAAATCGCAGAAGGAACAGTCGTCGCTATGGACTACGCGCTTAAAGACGACGAAGGCACGCTACTAGATCAATCTCAGCCCGGCCAGCCATTGGCTTATCTCCACGGGTATAAAAACATCATTCCCGGCCTCGAAGCCGCACTTGTCGGCAAGGCTGTGGGTGATACCGTCGAAGTGCGCGTTGCGCCAGAAGACGGCTACGGCGTACCAAATCCTGCGCTGGAGCAGGTCGTTCCCCGCGACCGCTTCCAGGGTGTCGAATCACTTGAAGTTGGCATGCAATTCCAGGCCAGCACCGATCAGGGCCCTGTCTCTGTCCGCGTCGTCAAAGTGGAGGAAGATAATGTTACCGTTGACGGGAATCATCCTCTCGCGGGTAAGCATCTCAACTTCGATGTCACGGTGCAGGAAGTGCGCGCTGCGACAGAGGAAGAGATCGCCCACGGTCACGTCCATCAGGGCGGCGGTTGCTGCGGCGGCGGGGGTGGCGGCGAAGGCGGTGCCTGCTGCAACGACGATAAAGAAAGTAAAGAAGGCGATTGCGGCTGTTCGCACTAAGCTCGACGCACATTTCATACGAGAGCGCCCCATCGGTTGATCCGGGGGCGCTTTTTTGTTTTCGTTAAAATTGGTCGGTCACGAGCACGGTGGTGGGCGCGTCTGCCTGCAGGTGTGCACCGGTCACATAGGGTTGCAGGTAGTTCCCGCCTTTGTTCAAGGCCTTGCCACTGGCTTGGTCGGTGACTTGTCCGTTCACGATATGGATCAGGCGTGCGCCTTCGCCGGCGGGAAGTTCTATCGTATCGCCAGGCTCCAGCTCAAATTTGCGGATGCGAAACTCCTTGCAGTCGGCGAGCGTCTGCGTGCCCGCTGCGATTTGGACTGGTTCCGGCTCGAAGTCCTGAAAATCGATGGATTTGAGGGACTCTTCAATGTGGAGTTGGCGCGGGGCTCCATCTAGACCGAGACGCCCCCAGTCGTAGACGCGGTAGGTGGTGTCCGAGTTTTGCTGGATCTCCAGGATCAGGTTGCCTGCGTCGATCGCGTGCATGCGGCCGCTCTCGACTAGGATAGAGTCACCCGCTTTGACGGCGAAGCGGTGCACACATTCCTCGGCTTGGTTGTCTTCGAGCGCTTGTGTGAATTGTGCGCGAGTCACGCCTTTTTTTAGGCCGACGATGAGCGAGGCGCCTGGATCGCACTCGGCGATATACCAGTTTTCGGTCTTCGGTTCGCCGCCGAGGGCGGGGGCGATGTCAGCTGGTGGGTGGACTTGCAGCGAAAGGCGCTCTTGGCAATCGAGCCATTTGATTAGGATCGGGAAGGGCTCTGAGCCATCGCGACCAGGGCCCAGTATGTCGGCGGCGGACGCTTCCAGCAGCTCGCGGATGGTCTTGCCTGCCAGAGCGCCTTCGGCGACCTCGGACTGCTCGCCCTCGCGATCGACTAGTTCCCAGCTTTCGCCGATTACCTTGCCCTGGGGCAGTGTGCGCCCCAGCTTGGCCTCGAGGCCCCGGCCTCCCCAAACGCGTTCCATGTACAGTGGTTTGAATGTCAGTAGTTCCATAGCAGGTTTCTGGCTGGATTTTTTGCAGAATGCGATACTGAATCGAACCTTGTGATTGACGCGTCTGCGTATAAATTAACCACTTTTTATATGTCACGAAAAACAAAGAAGAAAGTCGCCAAGCGCACCGTTGTCTCCCAGCCCCGCAAAGCGCGCTCTCGTCCCGTTTGGGCCTTGCTATTCTTCACACTCGCCGCGCTCGTAGCGGTTTCGGTCTTTGATTACAATACAGAGCAGTTCAATGCAACCGATCCAGTCGACCCGAACCTTGTCGGCTTCTTCGGTAGTTGGGTCGGTTTCTACGGATTTCACTTCCTCGGCGTCGCGATTTTTCTGCTGCCGTTGTTCCTTCTCTGGTTCGGTGTCCGGCTGGTCATTCAGCAAGATCACGGCAAGCGTCTCTTGACCGCGATCGTATCGCCATTAAGTATTATATGCGCGTCCGGCCTGATTGAATGGATGAGCCCTGTTGCTGACGCAAAAGGGAGTCTATTTGAGGGGCAGATTTCCAATCACTTTGGCGGCGTGATCGGAGAGTTACTCTACGCGCGCATGTTGGAGCCCTACATTGGAACCTTTGGTGCCTTCCTTACCCTAATGATGGGGCTGCTCATCGGCTCGATCCTCGTCTTTACTGACAATCTTGGTCGTTTTCTCGACTATCTGCAAAATACGTATCGCGCCTTTCTCGCCAAGAGGGTGGAATCCAAGGGTGCTCGTAGCGTCCGCAAGGCTGAGCGGGCGGAAGCCAAACGGCTTGCTAAAGAAGAAGCCGCGCAGGCGAAAGCCCAAGCGCTGGCCGAGCGTGCCACTGCGAAAAAGGATAGATTCAAAAAAGGCAAAAATGCCGAGCCGGAAGTCCCTGTCGATGACGAAGAGGAAAGCTACGACGACGGCCGCAAACCTTCCCTCCTGAGTGGAGCGCCCACGCCTTTGCCCCCATCCACCAAGTTGCCGAAGGCCGCGCCCCTCAAGAATACACAGGTCCCTAAGCCCGTTTCCGAGCCGGAGGTGTCCGAGCTGAAAAAGCCCGCCCTCGACCCGGCCACGATTAAGATCATTTCGGGTGAGAAGACGGAGAAAGCTGTCGCCAGCATCCCCGAGCGCCGTGGCGATTATGTTTTTCCCCCGCTCAGTTTGCTGGCTGAGGCGCCGGACAGCAGTCGCGCAACCCCTGAAGACCACGCAGGCACCATGCAGGCACTCGTCCGTACACTCGATGAGTTCGGAGTGAAGGTCATTCCGGGCGAGATCCATACCGGCCCGGTCATCACCCGCTATGAGGTCACACCCGCGCCCGGCGTCCGCGTTGAGAAGATCGTCAACCTCGACAAGAATATTGCTCTTGGCCTCAAAGCACTCTCTGTGCGTATTCTGGCTCCAGTTCCGGGCAAAGGCACCGTCGGCATTGAGGTGCCGAACAAAATCTCCCAGGCCGTCTGCATGCGCGATATCGTCGAGTCCAAAGCCTGGGCTGAGGCCCATGCCGAGATTCCCATCGTCCTCGGTAAGGATGTTACCGGCAAGCCGATGGTAACGGACCTGACCAAGATGCCCCACGTGCTCATCGCCGGTTCCACTGGTTCGGGTAAGACCGTCTGCATCAACGCCATTATTGCCTCGTTGCTCTACCACTCCGGCCCCGAAGACCTCCGCTTCATCATGGTCGACCCCAAGGTCGTGGAAATGCAGATGTACAACTCGCTCCCTCACATGCTCATTCCCGTGGTCACCGAGGCTAAGAAAGTGCCCGGGGCCCTGAAATGGCTCATCGCCGAGATGGAGCATCGCTACCAAGTCTTTGCCAAGACCAACGTCCGTAATATCGCCGGCTTCAACGCCAAGATCGCGAAGGACAAGGAAGAGCAGGCGAAAGCCGACGCCATGGACGCCGAGATGAGTCCCGAAGAGCGTGCCGCCCTCCAGCAGATGCAAGTGCCCCGCGACGATGACGCCTTCGAGATACCCCGTAAAAAGTTGCCTTACATCGTCTGTGTGATCGACGAGCTCGCCGACCTCATGATGGTCGCCCCCGCCGACATCGAGACCTGCATCGCCCGCATCGCGCAGCTCGCCCGCGCCGCCGGCATCCACCTCATTCTGGCCACCCAGCGACCCTCGGTTAACGTCATCACCGGCGTGATCAAGGCCGACTTGCCCAGCCGCATTTCCTTCAAAGTCGCCTCCAAGATCGACAGCCGCACCATCCTCGACGGTGGGGGTGCTGAAGCGCTTATCGGCAAGGGTGACATGCTCTTCATCCCCCCCGGCACCTCCAACCTCGTTCGCGCCCAGGGTGCCTTCGTCTCCGACGATGAAATTAACGCCATTGTCGACTTCCTCAAAGAGAAGAACGACCCGCCGCAATTCGCAGAAGATGTGCAGAAGCAGATCGACGCCGGCGGCGACGATGCCAGCGGCGACGACGGTGGCCCCACAGATGGCGACGAGCTCCTGCCGGAGGCCATTGACGTGCTCCGCTCTACCAAGCGCGCCTCAACCTCCATGCTCCAGCGCCGCCTTCGCATTGGTTATAACCGTGCCGCCCGCCTCATGGAGGAGCTCGAAGAGCGCGGCATCGTCGGGCCCGAAAACGGCTCCAGCCCTCGCGAGATCATGGTGGATCTGGATTCTATGTGACGCCACGCAATTTAGAGCATTTCCATGAATTATAGGCACACTGGCTGGATCGATTTTTGTGTCCAGCAAGACGGTTGGAAGAGAGGCGGTTCGAGAACCGTGCTCTTCCGACTAACGCCGCTGGGCACAAATATC
>Ga0115559_1000067_pt1 | contig 67552 bp, 54 predicted proteins | sample COGITO_mtgs_1105_3_FD_87281 | JGI IMG/M metagenome (GOLD analysis project Ga0115559, IMG submission 87281) | Pelagic marine microbial communities from North Sea - COGITO_mtgs_110506 | ecosystem: Environmental > Aquatic > Marine > Epipelagic | place: Germany:Helgoland, sampling site Kabeltonne... | reverse complement strand
TTTCCTTTTGGGATTCTATAAAATTTATCAAAAATCTTTTCTTGTTGATTTTTATCAATGCCGTTTCCATTGTCTGCGATAGAAATTTCGGTGTGATTTAATACCGAATTCACATTGACTTCAATTTTATTTCCTCCATATTTAATTGAATTGTCTATAAGATTAGAGATGGCATTTTCAAAATGAAACAGGTCCACGTGTATTCGTAAATTTGGAACATTAGACGTGAAAATAATTTTCTTTTTATTTGTTAAAACTTGATGCTTTAGTGTAATACGCTCAGTAAGCTCAATCAAATCAATGTTCTCTTTTTTAAGCATCAAGTTTTCTGAATCTAAAGTGGCAGTTTCTAACAATTTTTCGACCATCTGATGTAATTTTTTCAATTGAACAGAGGACATTGATAAATATTTTTGAGTCTTTTCTTGATCATTAATAACATTGAAGTTTTCTATGGCTTCAATGGCTGTTGAAATTGTTGCTATTGGTGTTTTGAATTCATGAGTAATATTGCTAATTAGATCATTCTTTACTTCCGCCAACTCTTTTTGAGTGTTAATAATTTTAAGCAAATAGAATAAGCTTCCTACAATAGTTAATGATAATAATAGTGAAATTAAAATTCCAGTCGAACTCTTTTTTAAAGCATTTGCAGTTGGATCAGAATGAAAAGCGACCAATTTTTTATCTCTCGTTAAAAAGGTTGATTTAGCAGATCTAAATAAAGTGAATTTTTCTTGCTTACTGTTTCCAGAAGTTTTTTGTATAGAGTCTCTATTAAGATAATTAAAATAATAGCTGGTATTAATTCCTTTAGAGTTTAATTGGTTTCTAAATAAAGAATCTAGAGAAACAAAATTAATACTGTCATTAGAAACAGCTACTAATATATTTCGTATTTTACTTAAATTTAAGCTGTCTTTAGTTTTAAAAACAGTGTATGCGCCTCTTACACTTTTATCTGTAAAAAAACCAATTGTATTTTTATTATTGGGAATAGTATCTTTAATACCTAAAGTCAATTTATTAATATCAGGTAATATTTTTTTTCTTATTGAGTCTGTGTCTGTAAAGCTTAGATTACCAGAAGAAATATTAATGTGGCTTATAGTTTCAGAGTCGTTTTTACCAGAAACATTTTTTCTAGTAGTTCCAAAAACATATTTAGGCTTTATTGTATTATTACTAAAATATTCTTCAACAGCATTATCAAAACTGATTTGTATTTCATTAATAACACGTCTTCTGTTTTCTTGAAAGTTTTTATAATTCCAGTAAAACTGTACAGCAATTGTAACAGTAATTGTTATACTTATTAAATACAATATCCAATTGTGCTTTCTCGTATTCATGCCTCAAAAGTAAGTAGTTAAGAATAAATAGAAGAGCTGGTTAACACTTGTTAACACTTGTTAACTAAAAAACGAAATCAAAGAACTAAAATTTGTAACAGAAAACTTATAAAAATATAATATGATGAAAACAAAACTATTAATTCTATTCTTATCCATTTCACTTTATGGCTTTTCTCAAGAGTTTAAAGGAAAAGCTATTTATAAAAGGTATAGTAATGCTTTTAGTATAAAAACACAGAATAAAGCTGGAGAAATAATAGAGAGCTTCAAGGAAAATAAAGACCTAAGAAATACATACACCTTAAACTTTAATAAATCGGAATCTAGCTATAAAAAAAATACTGTTTTAGAAAGACCTACTGTACAAACATCGTCTGGAGCTACTTTTAAAACTATTTCAGGAGGTGATAATATCATAACGTATAAAAACATAAAACAAAATAAAATACAAAGGAATTCTGAGTTTCAGGGAAAGCGCTTTTTTATAAATGATAAATTACCAAAGTATAATTGGGAGTTGACAGGAAGTTCAAAAAAGATAGGCAATTATTTATGTTATGAAGCAATTCACAAACAAAAGGTGGTAGAAGTTCAAATTAAAGGCAAGAATGGAAAAGAAACCATTACAAGAAAAAACAAAGAAAATATAACTACAGTATGGTATACACCAGATATTCCTGTTAGTAATGGGCCGTTAAACTATTGGGGTTTACCGGGATTAATTCTACAAGTTAGCGATGGTTACTCAGCTTATTTATGTGTAGAAATTATATTAAATCCATCAGAGGAAATAGAAATTAATAAGCCACCTAAAAGAGGTGAATTTGTAAGCCTTAAAGAATTTAGGGACATGATGAATAAAAAAATGTTACAGAATTCTAGAAGAAGAGAAAGCACAAGTTATTCTGTGTCTTATAACGAAATAATAGAATAAACCTAAACATTAATTTTTATAAAAATGAAAATTAAATTTTTAATACTGCTGCTTTTTATTTCATCCTATGCAATTTCACAGGAATTTTATGGGAAAGCTATCTACAGAACTAGCTCAAAAGTAAAAGCAAAGATTGATACCACAGTAAGTAATTACAAAGAGAAAGAAAAAGCCATAAATGCTATTATGCAAAAAAGGTATCAAAAAAAATACATTTTAAGATTTAATAGATATGAATCTATATATAAAGAAGATGAAAAGTTAAAATCTCCATCACAATCAAGTATTTCTGCAGGAAATACTATGGTAGCATCTGTAGCAAAAGGAACTAAGTCTGGTATTACCTATAGAAATTTAAAAGAAAATAGGATGACAATGCGTACTGAAGCCTTTGGCAAACTTTTTTTAATAAAAGATCCTTTATCAAAGATAGATTGGGAACTTACAGGGGAAACCAAAAGTATAGGAAATTATACCTGCTATGAAGCTAAATATACAAGAAAAGAAGATGGATTGTTGGTAACTGCGTGGTACACACCACAAATTCCAATAAGTACTGGTCCAGATAAATTTTGGGGATTACCAGGTTTAATTTTAGAGATACGTTATGGAAAAGGTACTATTATCCTTTGTACAGAAATTGAATTAAACCCAGATAATAAAGTTAAAATTATTGAACCTACAAGAGGTAAAAAGATTACTGGTGTCAAGTTTAATGAAATGTACGCAATAAAGTATAAAGAATTAGAACGTAAAGGATTTTAACTTTAAGAAGATGCAAGAATTAAGAGGAATTTACCAAGGTAGAAATGGTAGATTTAGGATGGGAGGATAATTTTATTTAAAGAAAGCAATTTGTTATTCTGATATAAAACAAAATATGAAAAAAGTAATATTTATAATAACACTATTCTTGGTTCAGATTGCTCATTCCCAAATTGAGCTAAAAGGTATTGTAAAAGATAGTTTAGGAGCCCCTTTGGAAATGGCCAACGTTGTTGCAATTCATAAAGCAACAAAAAAGATGGAAGCATATGGTTTTACAGATTTTAAAGGTAGATACAAACTCGACTTAAAAAAGAATACAGCATACAATATTAAAATTAGTTATGTAGGTATGAAAGCTGCAGATTTAATCATTGAAACAAAAGAAACAGATATAGAACAAGACGTTACTTTAGCTTTTGACGATAGATTAAATGAAATTAATATTGTTTCAAAAATGCCTGTTACAATAAAAGGAGATACCATAATTTATGATGCAGATTCTTTTAAAAATGGAACAGATAGAAAGTTAAAGCATATTTTAAAGGAAATACCAGGTTTTGAGGTAGATGATGAAGGACGCGTAAAAGTAAATGGAAAATCAGTAAAAAAAGTAATGTTAGAAGGAAAAGATTTTTTTGGTGGAGATACAAAATTAGCCACAAACAATATTCCTTCAAATGCTGTTGATAAAGTTGAACTTTTAAGAAATTATACAAACGTTAATCAGTTAAGAGGAGTAGAAGACAATGAAGATAATATCGCTTTAAATATAAAGCTTAAAGAAGGAAAAAAGAAATTTTGGTTTGGAGATATTACTGGAGGTGGAGGAGATGCAGATGAAAAATCTTTGTATGTTTTTCAGCCTAAACTTTTTTATTACAGTCCTAAATATAGTGTAAACTTTATTGGAGATATTAATAATATTGGAGAGGTAGGTTTTACTAGAAGCGATTATTATAGATTTGAAAGAGGATACAAAAGACCAAGCTCTAAAAGTGGTACAGAAATAAATTGGGGAAACAATAGCGCAAGTTTTTTAACTCTTCAGAATAATAGAGCTAAAGATATTTTAACAAAATTTGGAGGTTTAAATCTTTCATATTCGCCTATTAAAACTTTAGAAATAAATACGTTTGCAATTTTATCTGCAAATAGAATTGGGTTGCAACAAAACCGATCTTTTGTATATACAGACTCAGATTTAGGAATCCCAAATGAAGATACTAAAAATAGCACAAAGCAAGTTAGTGATTTGGGGATGTTTAGATTAAATACTGTTTATAAACCAAATATTAATAATCAGTTAGAGCATAACTTGTCTGGAAGAATTTCTAAAGAAAGACAAGATAGAGCCTTTAATTCTTCGGTTATTGGTAATATAGGGCAACAAGATGAAATAAAACCTTTTAAAATTAGTCAGAATTTTAATTATTATTATACATTAAAAGAAGATCATATTTTTGCTTTAGAAGCACATCATATCTTGCAAGATGAAGATCCTTTTTACAATGCAATTTTAGAAGAAAAAACCAATTACAATAATACAGCAGGTGGACTTGGATTTGACTTAAATCAAGCAGGATTTGATATCGTACAGAATAAGAGAATCAAGTCAAATCAATTAGATGTAAAATTAGATTATTGGAATGTAATTAATGAAAAAAGTAATGTAAACCTTACACTAGGTAACATATACAGCAATCAAGAGTTTCAATCTAATATTTTTCAAAACTTAGATGATGGTTCTATCTTTAACCCTGTACCTACCATTGGCAATCTTGTAGATCCACAAAACGTTAATGATACAGAATATACGTTCTCTGACTTGTATTTAGGGTTAGCATATCAGTTTAAAACAGGGATTTTTACTTTTAATCAAGGAGTAATGTCGCATAGTTATGTAGCAAAAAACACTCAATTTCAAACAGAAACTTTTAGAGACCACTTTTTTAGATTACTTCCTAGATTTAATATGATTATCAAGTTAAAGCAAAGCGAAAAAATAAGATTTAATTATACAATGCAAACACGGTTTACAGACATCAACCAAATTGCTAGAGGATTGGTCTTAAACAATTACAATAATATCTTTTCTGGAAACCCTGAGCTAGAGAGTTCTTTAAGGCATCAATTAAGTCTGTCATACTATAATAATAGCATGTATTATGGTACCAATATTTTTGGCTTAATTAGATATAGTAAAACAATAGACAACATTAGAACAAGTTCTAATTTTGATTCAGGTAGTGTTGTGTCTGTTAGAACACCTTTCAATTCTATGTTTGAAGACGAAACGTTAACTACCAGCGGAAGCTTCGAAAAATCATTTAGAAGATTAACTACTTCAATCAGTGCCAGTTTTAATTATAGAAAGTTCAATCAGTTTATTAACAATAGACAGTCTATAAACGAAAGTTATTCTCAAAATTATTTGGTTCGTTTAGGAACCAAGTTTAAAAGAGCACCAAATATTAATGTAAGATATAGATATTCAATTTCAGACAATGATCAAGGAAGTACAAGAACAAAGTTTTATACTCATGCACCATCCATTAATTTTAATGCATATATATGGGAAAAATTAACTTTCAAAACAAATTATAGTTTTACCAGATTAGAAAACACTAAAGAAGTATTAAATGATTTTGAGTTTTGGAATGTCTCACTTTCTTATAGAAAGAACAAAGACGCTATGTTAGAGTATCAGTTGAAAGCAACAAATATTTTAGACACAAAATCTCTTTCTAATACAAGTGTTGGTGCTTTGTTTGTAAATACTTCAGAATATTTTATTCAGCCCAGATTTATTACACTAAGAATTGTATATGACTTTTAATTTAAAAAGAAAATAATAACACCTGTTAACACTAATTAACTATTAATTATCAAAAAAAAGTTCAGTTTTACAAAAAATAAAATTAATACATAACTAAATTAAAATTATGAGAGCAATAATTACAACACTTTTAATACTATTCGTATATAGTTTTCAAGCACAAGATTTTCAAGGAAAAGCTGTTTACAAAACAAGTAGGAAATCAAATATGAATTTTGGAGGTCCTGGAAATGGGATGACAGATGAAATGAAAGAGCAAGTCAAGCAACGCATGGCAAAGTTACACCAGAAAACTTATATTCTTGATTTTACTAAATCTGAGTCTATTTACAAGCAAGATGTTGGTTTAGAGGCTCCTAAAAAACCACAAACTGGTGGAGTTTTTGCGATATCTATAGGAGGAGGAGGTTCCAATGCAATTCTCTATAAAAACATAAAAGAAAATAGGGTAGCTGATAAAACAAATATTCAAGGGAAAGCATTTCTAGTAAAAGATAAGCTTGTTAAATATGATTGGGTGATGACTGGTGAAACAAAAAATATTGGGAATTACACCTGTTACAAAGCTACCTACGAAAAAGAGGTGAAAAAAATGCGGGCGTTTATTATAAAGAGAAGGGATGATAAAAAAACTAAGAAAGACGATAAAGAAACAGAAGAAACAGAAAAAGTAGTAGTTACTGCATGGTATACTCCTGATGTACCTATTAGTAATGGTCCTGGAAATTACGGAGGATTACCAGGTTTAATATTAGAAGTAAATGATGGAACTCAAACAATTGTTTGTACGGAAATTGTATTAAACCCATCTAAAAAAATAGAAATTAATGAGCCTAAAAAAGGGAAAGTTGTTAGTAGAAAAAAGTTTGGAGAGATTTCTAGAGAAAAAGCAAAAGAGATGATGGAGAAAATGAAAGGTAGAGATGGTATTAATATAAACGGAATGCAGTTCAAAGTTGGTGGTTGATAATCAATAAAAATTATTTTTGTTTAATTTTTTTCTAGAAAGATTAAACTTTTAGGTTTTTTTTAAGTCTTACACTATAGAACATAGCGTATTTTTACAAAAAATCTAAAACCAAGAATGATGAAACAATTGATTACAGGACTGTTATTAATCTTTTCTTTGACTTTATTTGCTCAGAAAGGATTTCAAGGAAAGGCTGTTTATATGTCCAAAACTACCGTTGATATGAGTGCTTTTGGAGGACAACAAATGTCTGAGCAGAGAAAGAAACAGATCATGGATAGAATGAAGAATTTTCTAGAGAAGACATATACCTTAAATTTCAATCAATCTGCTTCAGATTTTAGAGAAGATGCAAAATTAGATGCTCCTGGTGGAAATAATAGAGGTTTTCGTTTTGGAGGGTCAGCAGGTGGATCTATCTATAAAGATTCAAAAGAAGGAAAGATGATTGAGTCTGCTGAGTTCTTTGGAAAGAGATTTTTAATTACTGAGAAAATGGAACAGCCTAAGTGGGAGCTTGGCTCAGAAACTAAGAAGATTGGTAAATATACAGTTTATAAGGCAACCATGATAAAAGTGAATAATGAGTTCGATTGGAGAAGCATGAGAAGAAACAGAGACAATGAAAAGAAAGATTCTACTAAAACAGAAGAAAAAGATAAGGTTAGAACTGAACTTGTAACTGCTTGGTATACACCTGAAATACCAGTAAGTACTGGACCTGATGATTATTGGGGTTTACCAGGGTTGATTTTAGAAATCAATTCTGGAAGAACCACGATGTTATGTACTGAGATTGTGATAAACCCTACTGATAAAGTAGAAATTAAAGCCCCATCTAAGGGAGACAAAGTAACAAGAGAACAATACAATGCTATTGTAAAAAATAAAACTAAAGAAATGACTGACCGTTTCAGAGGTGGCCGTGGAGGTCGAAGAGGTAGATTCTAAAATTATAATAATATTACACAATGAAAAAAATACTATTGCTGGCCATTTTTATGGTAGCTGGGATTTCTAGTGCCCAAGTTAAACTCACTGGAGTTGTTAAAGACAGTATCGGAGATCCATTGGAGATGGCCAATGTCATCGCTATAGACACAGTCACAAAAGGAATGGCTTCCTATGGTTTTACCGATGGAAAAGGTAATTACAAACTAAGTCTAAAAAAGAATACTGTCTACAAAATTAGAATTAGTTATATAGGAATGAAAGCCGCTGAGCTTGTTATAGCTACAAAAGAAGTTGATCTTGTAAAGAATGTTACGCTCGCATATGACAATACATTGGACGAAATTAACATTGTTTCAAAAATGCCAGTAACCGTAAGTGGAGATACCATTATCTACAATGCAGATTCATTTAAAAATGGAAGTGAGCGAAAACTTGAAGATGTACTAAAAAAGCTCCCCGGAGTGGAAATTAATGATGCTGGTGAGATAGAAGTAGAAGGTAAAGTAGTGGAAAAGGTGATGGTTGATGGAAAAGAATTTTTCAGTGGAGATTCGAAACTTGCTACTAAAAATATTCCATCAAATGCTGTTGATAAAATTCAAGTCTTAAGAAACTTTGGAGATGTAAGCCAATTAAGCGGAGTACAAAATAATCAAGATAGAGTTGCTTTAAACATCAAATTAAAAAAAGGGAAAGATAATTTTTGGTTTGGAGACATTACTGCCGGAATAGGTGATTCACCAAATGAAAGTTTGTATCTATTTCAACCAAAACTGTTCTATTATACTCCAAAGTATACACTCAATATTATTGGAGATTTGAATAATTTAGGAGACGTTGTTTTAAATAGAAATGACCTTAGAAATTTTGGTGGAGGTTTTAGAAGTCAAAGCCCATCTAACGGAACAAATATTAATTTAGGGACTGCAGGGATTGGATCTTTAACAGCAAATGCTAGAAATGCTAATCGTATCGAAACAAAATTATCAGCTTTAAACTTTAGTTATTCTCCAAATAAAAAGCTAGACTTAAGCGGTTTTCTAATTTTTTCTAACAACATTGTCGGGCAACAAAATAATAGATTTTTAGATTATGTAGATCCAGCGACTCCAGATGATTTTACACAAAGTATCACAGATCAAACAAGTAATACTGGGTTGTTTAGTTTTAAAACTATCTATAAAAAGAATTTGAACAATCAAATGAATTACAATGTCACTGGTCGTTTTTCAAATGATCGTCGAACGGATGGTGTGAACTCTCTTGTGTTAAGTGATATTAATGAAAGTGAGAAAACAACACCTTACAACATCAGTCAAAACTTGAGTTATTTCTATACAGCAAATGAGAACAATATTTTTGCTTTAGAGGTAAAACATTTATTGCAAGATGAAGATCCTTTTTATGTAGCATCTCTTGAGAATGACCCTTTGAACAACAATCCAGCTGATGACCCATTATTAGAGGGTGCAGAAGATGGGTTTGATGATGCTGCTGAAAGCTTAGGATTAGACAGAAGTAATCAGTTTTATACGCTCAATCAAAACAGACGTGTAAAATCAAATCAAGTAGACGCGAAGTTAGATTACTATTATATTTTAAATACAAAGAGTAATTTGAATTTTGTAGCAGGAACTATTTTAAGCAAACAAAATTTTGATTCTCGATTTTTTCAAGTTTTGGATAATGGAAATGAGTTAAACCCTAATCCAACAATTCCAGGAGTGACTGATCCACAAACAACCAATGATACAGAATATACGTTTACGGATATATATGCTGGATTAAGATACAGACTAAAAGCAGGAATATTTACAATTACTCCAGGATTTACAGCACACTCATATGTGTCAAAAAATACACAATACGGGACCGAGTTTTTTGAAGATAAATTTCAAAAATTCTTACCAGAATTTAGTATTATTGCTCAATTCAAAAGAAGTGAGAGTTTACGATTTAGCTATAGACAGCAAGTAAACTTTACAGATGTGAATTCAATTGCGAGAGGAATTGTAGCAAACAGTTATAACTCATTTTTTACAGGAACTGAAGACTTAATAAATGCAACTACTCATAATGTGAATTTGAATTATTCGAGCTTTAATTTATTCAATTATACCAATGTTTTTGCAAGATTAAGTTACTCAAAAACTATTGATCAAATTAATAGCAATACTATTTTTGAGCCAGGTTCAGTGGTATCTAGTAGCACATTGCTAAACTCTCCTTTTGATAATGAAAGGGTTACAGCTTTTGGACGCCTTGGAAAGACATTCAATAAAATTAGAACTTCAATAGGAGGAAATTTCACCTATAGTAAAACATATCAATTTTTGAATACACAAGAGAATACTAATGAAACATATTCTCAAGGATACAATGCAAGTATAGGTACTAACTTTAGAAAAGCACCAAATGTGAGTTTAAGATATCGATTAACTCTTTCAGATCAGAGTAATACTGCAAGAGCAACAGATTTTAAATCAACAACACATGCTCCTTCTATTAATTTTGATGCATATATATGGAATTCACTGACTGTGAGATCTGATTTTTCATTCAATGAAGCAAGACAAAATGGAGTGATACAGAATAGATTTAAAATATGGAATGCAACCTTGGCCTATAGAAAGAATAGAGATGCTAAGTGGGAATATGAAATAGAAGGGAGCAACTTACTAGGAACAAATTCTCGTACAGCAGTTAATAATGGAGGTACTATTTTTACTTCTGTAAGTGAAACATTTATTTTACCACGGTTTATAACCTTTAGAATGAGGTATAGTTTATAAGAACATTATAAAATTATTTGAATAAAAAAGCTTCTCTTTTAAGAGAGGCTTTTTTATTGAGCAGTTTCAAAATGAATGATATATTTGTAAAATGAAAATATTTGATGTCGCTATAATAGGAAGTGGTCCTGCGGGAGCTTCAGCAGCTTTAAAACTAGCAGAAGCAGGAATCTCAACGGTAATTATAGAAAAAGAAACCTTACCCAGATATAAGACTTGTGGAGGTGGTTTTGCCTTCAGAGGAAGAAAAGAAATGCCTTTTGATGTTAGCGAAGTAGTAGAAAAAGAGTTTTTCAGAATTGATGCATACTTTGAAAAGTTGGGATTGCATTTTACTTCAGAAAGAGAAGAGCCTATTATTAGTATGGTGATGCGAGACGATTTTGATAATTTTTTAGTTGAAAAAGCGAAAGATGCAGGAATTACACTACTTGAAAATCATAAATTAAAGGATATTACTTTCGGAGACGAATTAATTTTACACACTTCTCAAGAAGATATAAAGACTAAGTTTGTTATTGCAGCAGATGGTGTTTTAAGTCCAACAGCTAGAATCGCTGGCTGGGAAGAAACACGATTATTGATTCCTGCTTTAGAATATGAAGTAGAGGTGCATCCCGAAGATTTCGAGAGATTGTCAAAAAGTGTTCGCTTAGATTTTGACGCTATCCCAATGGGATATGGATGGTGCTTTCCTAAGAAAAATCATTTATCAATCGGACTTGCTTCTTTTAGAAGAGTGAAGGTTGATTTCAAACAGTTGTATAGAGATTATATGATAAATACGTTGGGAATTACTGAAGTGATTAAGGAAGATATGCATGGCTTTCAAATCCCAGTGACACCAAGAACGGATGGTTGTGTTAGAAAGAATGTATTTTTAGTAGGGGATGCAGCTGGTTTTGCAGATCCGTTAACAGCTGAAGGAATTTCCAATGCAATTTTTTCTGGAATTATGGCTGCAGAAGCCATGATAGAAAGTCAATTAGATCAGGAAGAAGCAGCAAAAATATACAATGATAAGCTCAATGCAACTTTAATACCTGAATTGAAAGTTGGAGTACGTCTCTCAAAAATGTTCTATGACAACGAAACCATTCGAAACTTTTTAATGAAAAAATTTGGAGATCGAATTAATGAAGGAATGACCCAGATTTTAATGGGTGAACGAACCTATCCGACAGATATCGTAAAACGAGTTAGAAAAAAACTAGGAAAAGCAATCTTCTCTTAATTAGCAGTCATTAAAAATGAGTGTATCTACATCCAAGACATTTTTTCCAGCATTCTTAAAAACGTTAGGAGTATTATTCTTGTACATTTTTGTAGGCTTATTTATTGATAGTAAATACGTAGTAGAAACATATCAGGATTCTCAATGGATTGCGAATGTTTTGATGGTAATTATTTTTTCCATTGTACTATGGAAAGTGCCTTCTAGGATAAGGGAACTGATGATTTATGCAGTAATAATTGGTTATATAGGCGAGTATTTATTTTCAGTTGTATTAGGAATGTATACCTATCGGTTAGAAAATGTACCGCATTATATTCCTATGGGGCATGCATTGGTATACATCGGAGTTCTCTATTTTGTCAAAACTACCTATGCAAAGCTCAATAGAAGCTTGTTAGAGAAAATATTTACTGGAATCATCATTGTTTATGCAGCAGCTTTCTTAGCCTTTAAAAATGATGTATTTGGAGCAGTTCTTACTGTGCTTACACTTTGGATTCTAAGAAACAAACCAAGAGAGCGTTTGTTTTATTTAACAATGTATTTGTCAATTGTTTTTTTAGAAATTACAGGAACCAGTTATGAATGTTGGAAATGGCCAAGTATCGCTTGGGATTATTTTACGTTCTTGCCAAGTGCTAATCCGCCAAGTGGAATTAGTTTCTTCTATTTTGGATTGGATTTAGGTTGTTTGTGGCTTTACAAAAAACGACATCAAATTGCTTGGAAGAGGATGAAGATTCAGAGGGGAATTAGATTGAAATTATAATAATAAGACCCACTGAGGTACTGAAATAAATTCAGCACAAGCAGTAGGTTTCTTATGAAATATATTGTATAAAATTATAGTTGAAAAGCTCCTTTTACTTTATCAACATAATCTAATTTTTCCCATGTAAATGTTTCTACTTCCTGAGAAACTGTTTCTCCCATTGGATTGCTAAACGTTACTGTTTTAACCTCTGGAGTTCTTCCCATGTGCCCGTAAGCAGCAGTTTCAGAATATATAGGCGTTCTTAACTTTAAACGTTGTTCAATAAAATAAGGTCTCATATCAAAAATAGACTCAACTATTTTGCTAATTTCTCCATCAGTCATATCAACTGTTGCAGTTCCATATGTTTCTACATTTATACTTGTAGGTTTTGCAACACCAATAGCGTATGATACTTGTACTAAAACTTCTTTACACAATCCTGCCGCGACTAAGTTCTTAGCAATATGACGTGTTGCATAAGCTCCAGATCTGTCTACTTTAGAAGGATCCTTTCCTGAAAAAGCACCACCACCGTGTGCACCTTTACCACCGTAGGTATCAACAATAATCTTACGACCCGTTAAACCAGTATCACCATGAGGTCCACCAATGACAAAAGTTCCAGTAGGATTAATGTGATAGGTAATATCATCAGTAAATAATTTTTGAATGTTTACAGGTAATTTAGCAACAACTCTTGGAATTAAAATAGTAACGATATCTGATTTGATTTTAGCCAACATTACGTCGTCACTTTGATCAAAATCATCATGCTGAGTAGAAACTACAATCGCATCAATTCTTTGAGGTACATTGTCATCTGAATATTCGATAGTTACTTGAGACTTCGCATCAGGACGTAAATAAGTAATGTCCTTATTCTCTCTTCTTAATTCAGCTAATTCAATTAGTAGACGATGAGATAATTCTAAAGCCAAAGGCATATAGTTTTCAGTCTCGTCAGTAGCATAACCAAACATCATTCCTTGATCACCTGCACCTTGCTCTTCTTTAGACGCTCTTTCAACTCCCTGATTAATGTCAGGAGATTGTTCATGAATAGCAGAAAATACTCCACAAGAGTTTCCATCAAACATGTATTCACTTTTTGTGTATCCAATTTTGTTGATTACATCTCTAGCGATCTTTTGTACATCCAAATAAGTAGTTGATTTTACTTCACCAGCCAATACAACCTGTCCTGTTGTTACCAATGTTTCACAGGCAACTTTAGAATCAGCATCAAAGGCTAAGAAATTATCAATCAAAGCGTCAGAAATTTGATCAGAAACTTTATCAGGGTGTCCTTCAGAAACACTCTCAGAGGTAAATAAATATGACATATATAAATCTTTTTAAAAATTATAAAGAGGAAAATCGATTCGATTGGTCGGCTAAAGTAGTAGTGAATTACTGCTTTAGCATTTTTATTTATACTGAACTTGTTTCAGTATCTCATTAAGAGATACGTTCGTTGTTCAGAATGAGAGGTCGCAATCAGTCAAATTTTTCCTCGAAACTGGCGACAAAACTACCAATTAAATCTGAATAGAAAAACTCTTCATTGGAAAATCCATAAAAAAGGGTTGCTTTTTTTGTAGAAATGAAAAAAGTGACCCTTAAAAAGAACTTTTAGAAAAAAAAGACATTAAAAATTAGGTTTTTAATTTTTTCTAACCGAATATTTGCCCTGTAAAAGTTCAATAACTTATTGAAATGTTATCAAGAAAGGCAGAGGGATTAGACCCAGTGAAGCCTTAGCAACCCTTTAGTAATAAAGAAGGTGCTAAATTCTACTTAATACTAAACTTGTTTAGTACCAAAGATAGATAACCCACACAAATGTACTTCCGTACGTTTGTATATTTTCTTTTTAACATTTTTCTATTAGGTACGCTTTTTTAAAGCGCATTTTGACTTTTGGTTTAATCTCAAAGTGATTCACAATACGCGGTATTGAGTTTCTTTTGAAAATGTCATTCTCGCGAAAGTGGGAATCTAAATTAATTCAAAAATTAGAAAAATGAGTACACAAAAATTCTCAACAAATGCATTACACGCAGGACATGATGTAACGCAAACAAGTGGAGCTAGAGCAGTTCCTATTTATCAAACAACGTCGTACGTTTTTAATGATTCTGATCATGCGGCGAATCTATTTTCATTAAAAGAGTTAGGTTTTATTTACACACGATTAAATAATCCTACAAATCAAATTTTACAAGAGCGTTTAGCTACTTTAGAAGGTGGTATTGGGGCTGTGGTATTTGCCTCTGGGACAGCCGCTATTTCAACAGGTTTACTAACATTATTAAAAGCAGGAGATCATATTGTTGCTTCGAGTAGCTTGTATGGAGGAACCTACAATTTACTAAGTGTTACATTGCCAAGACTAGGTATTACAACCACATTCGTAGATGCTTCGAATCCTGATAGTTTTGCAAAGGCAGTTCAAGAAAACACCAGAGCATTTTTTGTGGAATCTTTAGGAAATCCAAAATTAGATGTATTGGATCTTGAAGCGATTTCAGTACATGCAAAAGCAGCAAAAATTCCTTTTATTGTCGATAATACAGTTGCAACACCAGCTTTATTAAACCCAATTAAACATGGAGCTAATATTGTTATTCATTCCTTAACAAAATATATTGGAGGACAAGGAAATTCTCTAGGTGGAGCAATTATTGACGCTGGAACTTTCGATTGGACCAATGGAAAATTCCCGGAATTTACTGAACCCTCAGTAGGATATCATGGTCTAGTTTATCATGATGCTTTAGGTGCTGCATCCTATACGTTTAAATTAATTTTAGAAGGCCTCAGAGATTTTGGTGGAGCCTTGAGCCCAACCAACGCTTTTCAGATTATTCAAGGACTAGAAACCTTGGAGATAAGAATTCAAAAACATTCAGAAAACGCTTTAGCATTGGCAAAATGGTTACAAGACCAAGACGAAGTTGCTTGGGTAAATTATCCTGGATTAGAGTCAAGTCAGTATAAATCATTGGCAGATAAGTATTTGCCAAAAGGACAAAGTGGTATCGTAACCTTTGGCGCAAAAGGAGGGTATGAAGCTGCAAAAACCATCGCAGATAATGCTAAAATATTTTCACTATTAGCCAATATTGGAGATACAAAATCATTGATCATTCATCCAGCAAGTACAACACATCAACAGCTACCTAAAAAAGACCAAGAGGCTGCTGGTGTTACAAATGATTTGATTCGATTGTCAGTTGGTTTAGAGGATATAGATGATTTAAAAGCAGATCTAAAAGAAGCATTCATAAAAATTTCTAAATAAGCTTAAGCATACTATTTTGTCTCAGCATCTACTTTTTACGGAACTCAAAGAGTTTACTACTCAGAAAGGATTTCAACTTTCCAACATTCAATTAAGTTATCAATTGTTTGGGCCTACCTTAGGAACGGCTCCTGTTGTTATGGTAAATCATGCATTAACGGGCAATAGTCAAATTATTGATGATAATGGATGGTGGAAAGATTTAATTGGAACCAATAAGGTAATTGATATCCAAAAATACACGGTTATTGCATTTAATATACCAGGAAATGGTCATGATGATGTTTTAATTGATAACTATCAAGATTTTGTAGCAAAAGATATCGCTCGTTTGTTTTTAATTGGATTAGAACAAATTGGAATTCCACAATTGTATGCAATTATTGGAGGTTCTTTAGGTGGTGGATTGGCTTGGGAAATGGCAAGTTTGAAAAACGATATTACTCAATATTTGATTCCAATTGCTTCCGATTGGAAATCGACAGATTGGTTAATTGCTAATTGCTTTATTCAAGAGCAATTTTTATTGAATTCAAACAAACCTGTTCATGATGCGAGAATGCATGCAATGATGTGTTATCGATCGCCACAATCTTACAAAGATAGATTCAATAGGAGTGTGAATGAAGATTTAGGAATTTTCAATATTGAAAGTTGGTTATTACATCATGGAGAAAAATTACAAGAAAGATTTCAATTGTCAGCTTACAAAATGATGAACCATTTGCTTAAAACTATTGAATCTGTAAACGGAGAAAATTGGGTTGAAGAGCTAAACAACATTCAAGCTCAGATTCATATTGTGGGAGTAGATTCAGACTTGTTTTTCACTTCGAGAGAGAATAAAGAAACTTTTGAAGAATTATCAAAGTCAAACCCAAAAGTGTTTTATCACGGAATAAAATCAATACATGGACATGACGCATTTTTAATTGAATACGATCAATTATCAAAAATCGTGTCACCTATATTTAACTAACATGAAAGAAAAGAAAGCTCATATTGTATTGTTTGGAATTGGAAATGTTGGAGGAACATTAATCAAGCAATTACAAAAAGCAAAAGAAAAAATAAAGAAAGTACAAGACTTAGATATTAAGATTCAAGTTGTCGCAAATTCAAGAAAAGCTTTGTTTCAAGAAATTGGAGACGTAGAAGATTGGAAAACTGAATTTGGAAAAAATGCAATTCCGTATTCGATAGACGAAATCATTCAATATACAAAGCAAAAAGGCCTAACCAATTTAATAGCAGTTGATGCTACGGCAAGCAAGCAATTTGTTAAAAACTACACCCAATTAATTGAAGGAGGTTTTCACATCGCATCTGCGAATAAAGTTGCGAATACGTTAGAATATGAGTTTTACAATCAATTGAGGAAAATCTTAAAAGAGAACAACAAAGATTTTAAGTATGAAGCTAATGTTGGTGCTGGACTCCCCATTATTGACACAATTAAAAATTTGCATGATTCAGGAGAAAATATTACGAGAATTAGAGGTGTTTTTTCAGGATCATTAAGTTTCATTTTTAATGAATTTTCTACTTCAGAGAAAAACTTTTCTGAAGTATTGAAACAAGCTATCGACAATGGTTATACAGAGCCAGACCCAAGAGAAGATTTAAATGGAAATGATGTAGCTAGGAAATTATTGATTCTGGCGCGTGAATTGGATTTGAAAAATGAATTTCAAGATATAGAGATTCAGAATTTAATTCCTGGGTACTTACAAGATATTTCCAGATCTGAGTTTTTAGAAAGTACCTCAAAATTAGATGCAGATTTCCTGAAACAGAAATCCAATCAAGAGCAAGATTATGTACTGCGTTATGTAGGTGATTTGTATGGTGATTTGTTTCAAGAGAAAGGTCAGATGAAAGTGAGTCTAGTTTCTGTGCCTAAGAATTCATCATTAGGATCTTTAAAAGGTTCAGATGCGATGATTGAAATATTTACAGAATCTTATGGAGAACAACCTATTGTCATTCAAGGAGCGGGAGCAGGAGCCGAAGTAACCGCGAGAGGAGTCTTTGGAGATGTATTAAAATTATCTAAAAGCAATTAATATGAGTTTTGAAACCGATGCAATACGATTGCAGACAGAAAGATCACAGTATCAAGAACATTCAACACCTTTGTATTTAACTTCAAGTTTTGTATTTGAAGATGCAGAAGATATGCGAGCTTCGTTTGCCGAAGAAAAAGAACGGAATTTATACAGTCGCTTTTCAAACCCTAATATATCAGAGTTTGTAAACAAAATGGCAGCGATGGAAGGAGCAGAGGCAGGGTATGCTTTTGCTACAGGTATGTCTGCGATTTTTTCAACGTTTGCAGCACTATTAAATGCTGGAGACCATATTGTTTCTTGTCGATCTGTATTTGGTTCAACGCATAGTTTATTTACAAAGTATTTTCCAAAATGGAACATAGAAACGAGCTATTTCAACGTTGATGAAACTCACCTTTTAGAATCATTAATCAAAGAAAACACAAAGATTCTATACATAGAAACTCCTACAAATCCTGGAGTTGATATTTTAGATTTGGAAGCACTAGGAGATTTTGCAAAAAAGCACAATCTTATTTTTATTGTCGACAATTGTTTTGCCACACCTTATTTGCAAAATCCAATTCAGTACGGAGCAGATTTGGTGGTTCATTCAGCAACAAAATTGATTGATGGTCAAGGACGAGTTTTAGGAGGAGTGGCAGTTGGAAAAAAAGAATTGATTCAAGAGATTTATTTGTTCTCTAGAAACACAGGACCCGCTTTATCTCCCTTTAATGCATGGGTATTGTCTAAGAGTTTAGAAACACTGGTAGTAAGAGTTGATAGACATTGTGAAAATGCATTAAAGGTTGCAGAGTTTTTAGAAAGCCATCCAAAAGTAAATGTAGTTCGATATCCATTTTTAAAATCGCATCCACAATATGAAATTGCAAGAAAACAGATGAAGTTAGGTGGAAATGTAGTCGCTTTTGAAATTAAAGGAGGTATAGAAGATGGGCGAAAATTTTTGAATAGAATTCAAATATGTTCTTTATCTGCTAATTTAGGAGACTCAAGAACCATTGTTACACATCCAGCATCAACAACCCATGGTAAGCTAAGTGAAGAAGATCGATTAGAAGTTGGAATTACAGATGGTTTAGTAAGGTGCTCAGTGGGATTAGAAAATAGTAAAGACATTATAAATGATTTAAAACAAGCACTTCTGATATAGTGGAAGAATAAGTGTATTTTTGTAACATGCTTTCAAAAAAGACGAAATACGGCATCAAAGCGTTGACTTATATTGCACGACTAGACGATACTTCTCCAGTGCAAGTAGGAACAATAGCTGAGAGTGAAAATATTTCGCACAAATTTTTAGAGAGCATTTTACTTACCTTAAGAAAATCTGGTATTTTAGGAGCTAAAAAAGGAAAAGGAGGAGGTTACTATTTGTTAAAGGATGCATCAGAAATTAAAATGACTGATGTCATAAGAACCCTAGAAGGCCCAATAGCAATGGTTCCATGTGTTAGTTTGAATTATTATGAAAAGTGCGATGATTGTCCCGATGAAAATGCATGCTCTGTTCATAAATTAATGATTCAAGTTAGAGACAATACCCTAAAGGTGCTTAGAAATAATACACTCGCCGATTTAGTATAGTAACTACGGATTTCTTCAAAAAAGAAAATCTTATGACAAAACTGTGCGAAATAGAAAATAATACGTTTCTTTGCACCATAGTTCATTAACTTATAAATGTTATCAAGAAAGGCGGAGGGATAGACCCTGTGAAACCTTAGCAACCCTTTATGTAAAGAAGGTGCTAAATTCTACTTTTATGCTGAATTTATTTCAGTATCTAAGAGAGATAACGGAAAAATTTTTCTCTTTTCCTGATAACATCTATTATATAAAACATCAGGAATGTCAAACATACATCTCGAAATACAAAAACGAATCTTAGTACTAGATGGCGCCATGGGCACCATGCTGCAACGATATAAATTCACTGAAGAAGACTTTAGAGGAGAACGCTTCAAGGAGTATCCATCTCCTTTACAAGGTAATAACGACTTATTATCTATTACACAGCCAGAAGCTGTGAAAGATGTGCATAGAAAATACTTTGCAGCTGGAGCAGACATTGTAGAGACCAATACATTTTCTGGAACTACCATTGCTATGGCAGATTATCAAATGGAAGATTTGGTCTACGAACTCAATTATGAGTCGGCTAGGCTTGCCAAAGAAGCAGCGGCAGAATTTACCGAAAAAGAGCCACACAAACCACGATTTGTAGCAGGATCAATAGGGCCAACAAATAGAACGGCAAGCATGTCTCCAGATGTGAATGACCCAGGATATAGAGCGGTTACTTTTGATGAGTTACGCATTGCATACAAGCAACAAACAGAAGCGTTATTGGATGGTGGAGCAGATTTATTGTTGGTAGAAACAGTATTCGATACCTTGAACGCCAAAGCGGCTTTGTTTGCTATTGAAGAGGTGAAGACTGAAAGAAAAATAGAAGTTCCTGTGATGATTTCAGGAACCATTACCGATGCTTCAGGAAGAACTTTATCTGGACAAACAGCGGAAGCTTTTTTAATTTCTATATCGCACATCAATTTATTAAGTGTAGGTTTTAATTGTGCTTTGGGAGCTAATTTATTACAGCCCCATTTAGAGGACATTGCATCGAAAACAGATTTTGCTATTTCTGCACATCCCAATGCGGGATTACCTAATGCCTTTGGAGAATATGATGAAACTCCCGAAGAAATGGCGGAGCAAATAGAAGAGTACTTAAAAAGGAATTTGATCAATATTATTGGAGGATGTTGCGGAACAACACCAGATCATATTACGGCAATTGCAGAGGTAGCAGCGAAATATGAACCTAGAGAAGTTGTCATTCCTGCGTAGGTAGGAATCTCATAAATGAAACAAAGAATGAGTAAAGAAGAAAAAAAATACATGCGATTATCAGGTTTAGAGCCTTTGATTATAACTCCCGAAAGTAATTTTATCAATATAGGAGAACGTACAAATGTTGCGGGTTCACGTAAATTTTTACGATTGATTAAGGAAGAGAAATTTGATGAAGCCTTAGCCATTGCTCGTCATCAAGTAGATGGAGGTGCACAAATTATCGACATTAATATGGACGATGGTCTGATTGATGGAAAAGAAGCGATGGTTCGTTTCTTAAATTTGATTGCTGCCGAACCCGATATTTGTCGGGTTCCGATTATGATTGATAGTTCTAAATGGGAGATCATCGAAGCGGGACTGCAAGTAGTGCAAGGAAAAAGTGTGGTGAATTCGATTTCCTTAAAAGAAGGAGAAGAAAAATTCATTTGGGAAGCAACACAGATCAAACGCTATGGTGCTGCTGTGATTGTGATGGCTTTTGATGAGGTTGGACAAGCAGACAATTATCAACGTAGAATTGAAATAGCAGAACGCTCGTATAGAGTATTGGTAGATAAAGTAGGTTTTGCTCCAGAAGACATCATTTTTGATTTAAATATCTTTCCTGTAGCCACAGGAATGGATGAGCATCGTAGAAATGCCATTGATTTTATAGAAGCAACCCGTTGGGTACGTGAAAATTTACCACATGCAAGTGTAAGTGGAGGTGTTAGCAATGTGTCATTTTCCTTTAGAGGAAATAACACCGTGCGTGAAGCCATGCATTCTGTGTTTTTGTATTATGCGATTCAAGCTGGAATGAATATGGGAATTGTAAATCCTGCTATGTTGGAGATTTATGATGACATCCCAAAGGATTTGCTAGAACGTATTGAAGATGTTGTTTTAAATAGAAGAGAGGATGCCACCGAGAGATTGTTGGACTTTGCTGAAACGGTAAAAGGCGTAAAAAAAGAAGACGATGGAAAAGCCTTGGAATGGAGAAATTTACCATTGCAAGAACGTATTACACATTCGTTGGTGAAAGGAATTGATGCTTTTATTGTAGAAGATGCAGAAGAAGCTAGACAGAATGTAGCAAGACCTTTGCATGTAATTGAAGGTCATTTAATGACGGGAATGAGTGTTGTTGGAGATTTATTTGGAAGCGGAAAAATGTTCTTGCCTCAAGTAGTGAAGTCTGCACGTGTGATGAAAAAAGCTGTGGCGCATTTGAATCCGTTTATAGAAGCAGAAAAAGGAGAAGAACAGCAAGCTATAGGACGTATTTTAATGGCAACCGTAAAAGGAGATGTACACGATATTGGTAAAAATATTGTGTCTGTAGTCTTAGGATGCAATAATTATGAAATTATCGATTTAGGGGTGATGGTACCGCCAGAGAAAATTATTGAAACAGCAAAAAGAGAAAATGTAGATGCTATTGGATTGAGTGGATTGATTACTCCTTCTTTAGATGAAATGGTGTATTTGGCGAAGGAAATGGAGCGACAAAACTTTGAAGTTCCCTTGTTAATTGGAGGTGCTACGACTTCGAAAGCACATACGGCAGTAAGGATAGATACACAGTATAAAAATGCTGTAGTGCATGTAAACGATGCGTCTAGAGCTGTGACTGTGGTTGGTGATTTACTAAATAAGAGCACCAAGAACGAATACGTTGCCAAGCTTAAAAAAGACTACGAAGAATTTAGAGAGAAGTTTTTAAAGCGCGGAAAAACCAAGGCTTATATTTCTATTGAAGAAGCAAGAGAGCGGAAATTCAAAATCGATTGGCAAACGAGTAATATTTCGAAACCAAAAGAACTCGGAATTCAGACGTTGGAGCAATTGAGTTTAAAAGAATTGGTGCCGTTTATAGATTGGTCTCCGTTTTTTAGAAGTTGGGATTTACATGGAAGATATCCAGATATATTAACTGATGAAGTAGTAGGAGAGCAAGCAACGAGTTTGTATGAAGATGCTCAAGAGATGCTCAAAGAAATTATAGCCAATCAATCGCTAAAACCCAAAGGTGTTTTTGGAGTGTTTGAAGCGAATACGGTAAACGATGATGACATTTCCATTACAAAGAAAGGGAAAGAAGTCGCTGTGTTTAGAACTTTACGTCAGCAATTAAAAAAACGAGAAGGAAAGCCAAGCATTGCTTTGTCAGATTTTATTGCACCTAAAGAAACAGGAAGACAAGATTACATGGGTGCTTTTTGCACCGCTATTTTTGGAGCTGATGAATTGGCGAATACATACAAAGAACAACAAGACGATTACAATGCAATTATGGCGCAAGCCTTGGCAGATAGATTCGCTGAAGCCTTTGCAGAATATTTGCATAAAAGAGTAAGAACACAACATTGGGGCTATGCTTCTAAAGAAAGTTTAACCAACGAAGAACTGATTAAAGAAGGGTATAAAGGAATTAGACCAGCGCCAGGATACCCTGCTTGTCCAGATCATTTAGAGAAAGAAACGATATGGAAATTGTTGGATGTAGAGAAACAAATAGGAGTAAAGCTCACTGAAAGTTTAGCCATGTGGCCAGCAGCAGCAGTTTCGGGATATTACTTTGCCAATGAAGAAGCAAAATACTTTGGACTCGGAAAAATTACCGACGATCAGGTGAGAGATTTTGCAGCTCGAAAACAAATTACATTAGAAAGAGCAATAAAATGGTTGCATCCCGCAATTGCCGAATAGGAGGGCGTTAGCGATTGCAACGACATCCTTTTGTTGTCAGTTCTAACGTGTCACACTAAGCTTGTCGAAGTGTCTCGAGAACAAAACAAAAGATACAGAGGAAAGCGCGACCTGAAAGGAAACGCACAAAAAAATAAAACAAATGTCAGTTCGAGTGATTTTGGAATGTTAATGGACAAAACTGTATCAAGAACATTTTAAGAAAAGACATCTCGATACAATTCCAAATTGAACTTCGACAGGCTCGGTTTGACAATTTGGAATCACTCGATGTGACAGGAGATAAAATAAAAAGATACTGAAACAAGTTCAGCACAAGTAAAAGTCAGCATACATGAAAGTAACAGAACACTTACAAGAAGGAAAAGGAAAAACATTATTCTCATTTGAAATCATTCCGCCTAAAAAAGGAAAGAACATTCAGGATTTGTACGATAATATTGATCCTTTAATGGAATTTAACCCTCCTTTTATTGATGTAACAACGTCTAGAGAAGAATATATTTATATAGAGAAACAAGGGTTGTTAGACAGAAAGATTACCAGAATGAGACCTGGAACTGTTGGAATCTGTGCGGCGATAAAACATAAGTATGACGTAGATACGGTGCCGCATGTATTGTGTGGTGGATTTACCAAAGAAGAAACGGAATATGTGCTAGTTGATTGCCATTATTTAGGGATCAATAATGTGATGGCGTTAAGAGGTGATGCGATGAGTCATCAAACGTATTTTGAAGCCACCAAAGGAGGACATCAATATGCAAAGGGATTGGTAGAGCAGATTCAGAATTTGAATGAAGGGAAGTATTTACACGATGTGCTAGAGGTAGATGACAAAAGCGATTTTTGTATTGGCGTTGCGGGGTATCCAGAAAAACATATCGAATCTCCTTCTTTACAATCAGATTTAAAACGATTGAAAGAAAAGGTGGATGCGGGAGCAGATTACGTGGTGACTCAAATGTTTTTTGACAATCAGAAATACTTCACTTTTGTAGAGGAAGCAAGAAAAATAGGAATTGAAGTGCCTATTATTCCAGGAATAAAACCTTTAGCGATTTCTAGACATCTTCAGTTACTACCTCAGGTTTTTAAAATTGATTTGCCTCAAGATTTAATCACTTCTGTTGAAAAATGCAAGGATAATAAAGCTGTACGTCAAGTAGGTGTTGAATGGTGTATTCAGCAAAGTAAAGAGTTGATTGATTTTGGAGTTCCTGTGTTGCATTACTATTCTATGGGGAAATCTTCGAACGTTCATCAAATTGCTTCGCAGGTTTTTTAATGTTAGTTTCTAGTTGTTGTTTCTGAGTTTCTCGATATGTCTTTGCGAGGAAGAATGACGAAGCAATCTGTTAATTCTAACTTCTATCCGATACCACAAGACACAAACACTAAACACTCAGAACTAGAAACCAACAACAACTAACAACTGTTAATCCTGTAAGGATAGACAGTCTTGATAGACTTATAGCGAAAAGTAATTTTCAGGTATTCGAAAAGGCAAAATATTTACTTACTTTTGTAGGGTTAAATTTGAATTAATTAGATAAAAAATAAAATCATGGCATTAGAAATAACAGATGCAAATTTTGATGAAGTAGTATTAAAATCAGACAAGCCAGTATTGGTAGATTTCTGGGCTGCTTGGTGTGGACCGTGTCGTATGGTTGGACCAATCATCGATGAAATTCACGGTGAATACGATGGAAAAGCTGTAGTAGGAAAAGTAGATGTAGATGCAAATCAGGAGTTTGCAGCAAAATATGGAGTGCGTAACATTCCTACTGTTTTATTATTTAAAAATGGTGAGGTTATAGACAAGCAAGTAGGTGTAGCTCCAAAAGCAACATACACTGGTAAGATTGATGCTGCTTTGTAACAGATTCCTTCGTTTCACTTGCAATGACATATAACTATTGTCATTGCGAAACTGTCAGTTCGAGCGCAGTCGAGAACTAAGTTGAAGCAATCTCAAACAGAATTAACAAAATTGAAACAGAAAAGGTTTGGCTAACGCCAGACCTTTTTCTATTTTCGGTAACTATGATTAACCTTTCTCAAGTACAAGGCTCGGAAATTAAAAACCTAGAACTATTGGCTCGCCAAGTAGTAGAGGGTTTTATTACTGGAATGCACAAAAGCCCATTTCACGGATTCTCTGTGGAGTTCTCGGAGCATAAATTGTACAACAAAGGGGAAAGTACACGTCATATCGATTGGAAACTCTTTGCGAAAACCGAAAAGCTCTACACTAAAAAGTACGAGGAAGAAACCAACTTACGATGTCATATTATTGTTGACAATTCGGCTTCGATGCACTATCCCGTGGTAAAATCACAAAGCTTGGAGAGTCTGAATAAAATAGGATTCTCTGCTGTGGCCGCCGCTTCATTGATGGAAATGCTAAAACGACAACGCGATGCCGTAGGCTTGAGTATCTATTCTGATTCTTATGAATACTACGCTCCTGAAAAAGGAAGCGACAGACATCGAAAAATGTTATTGCATCAACTCGAAAAGCTATTGGCGAGCACTTCAAAAGCAACTACGGAAACCTATCAGTATTTGCATGAGATTGCTGAGAATATTCACAGACGTTCCTTGATTTTTTTGTTTACAGATATGTTGCAATCCGACAAACATGAAGCAGAATTGTTTGAGGCTTTACGTCATTTAAAGCACAACAAGCACGAGGTAGTACTCTTTCATACCTTTGATGGCAAGACAGAATTCAATTTTGATTTTGATAATGCACCCAAAAAGTTTGTGGATGTTGAAACGGGTGAAGAAGTAAATCTGTTTAGTGAAAATGTTCAAGAACATTACAAAGCCTTAGTAAATTCTTATTTTCAGGAATTAAAAAACAAATGCCTACAATACAAGATCGATTATGTCCCTGTGGATATTCAAATTGGTTTTAGTCAGGTATTAACGAGTTACTTTTTGAGTCGACGTAAGATGTTGTAGGTTGGGTTTTGGTAGTTGGTTGCTCGTTGCTGGTTGTTGGGTGTGTCATTGTGAGGAATGAAGTAAGGAAGCAATCTGTTTAATTCTAGTTCCAATTAATGAGACTCCTTCACTTTGTTCGGAATGACGATAACAATATCACTTCGAGTCCCGTTCATACTAATAAAATTTATTTTACGCTAAATCTTGGTAGGTAAGTCTTTAACCTATACATAATTATTAGAAAGGAAGATCATTCCAAGAAATAATGAGTGAAAAGACGGAAGTGCAATGCGAAGCATTAAGCATGCAGTCTTGAAAGCGAATGATGCGTAGCAATTTCATAAGAATGCTCTTGATCTTCTCGCCCGCACCGATTGATACATTCGGGCGCGGTTGCTTCGTTTTGTATCAAGATAAAATGAAGGGAAGGAAAAATATATTTATTCTTTTTTTCATTGATGAAAAACTTCGACATACTTAGACAAGTCCAGTACAAGTGCTCAAGGTAAATCAAGTCAAACACGCCTGTATCGGACATACAATCTGCTGAACCTTATACTCAATTAATGAGACTGCTTTGCTCTGCTCGTAGTGACAAATGAGAGCGTCATTACGAGGAGAGAACTCGACGAAGTAATCTCATATTTATGAGTTAGAAATCCTTTAATAATTTTTTCTTTTTCCTTTGCGAAAACAAAAAACTAGGTTATATTTGCACCCGCCTAAACGATGGGAATTATATTTTCTCCGTCTGGCAGGCCAGCATTTATGCAACGGTTTGGTAGTTCAGCTGGTTAGAATACCTGCCTGTCACGCAGGGGGTCGCGGGTTCGAGTCCCGTCCAGACCGCAATATTAAAGCTAACACTCTCTTTTTCAAGGGAGTGTTTTTCTTTTTTATAAACATTTTCTAAATAATACTCTTAAAATTTAGTTTTTAATAACCTTAGTATATTAAAATGTACTCAATCGAATTAGATTTATCCTGTGAGATTCAACGAAGGCTCAAGGGTCAGGTATGGGATGAAAGTACTAATATTTTCTCAGACCTTTTTAAACTTAAAATTCATTTATCTTCGTAGTTCGTAGAGGTTTTTTTACTTGATTGGTTTTTCAACTTCAAGCTTAAAGCCAATTCCTCTAATATTTTTTAGTGAGATTGAAGAATCGAGCTTCAAATATTTCCTAAGTTTGACAATGAAGACATCCATACTGCGACCATGAAAATAATCATCTTCGCCCCATACTTTTTCTAAAACTTCTTTTCTTCTTGTTAACTGATTAGTGTTTTGAACTAACAATTCAAGAATTAGAAACTCACGTTCTGTTAGTTGTATTTCTTGGTCTTTATTGTTGCTAAGAGTTAAGTTCTTTGTATCTAGAGTTAAGTTACCAATATTTATTTCCCAACCAGACTTCCCTGTTCTCTTGATGAGGTTTTTTATCCGTAGAATGAGTTCATCTATTTCAAAAGGCTTTGTAATGTAATCATCAGCTCCAAGTTTAAGACCTTCAATAATATCTTTTTTCTGGCTTTTGGCGGTTAAAAATATAATAGGAAGTTTTGGGAATCTTTTTTTAACCTTTTTGGCAAATTCAAATCCCGATTGCTTAGGAAGCATCACATCCAGAATGAGCAGTTGATCATTGGAAAAATCTGTTGGGGCAGACTCTGCATCCGAACACAAACGTACGTCAAAGTTGTGTAAAATTAGATATTCTGAAAGTAACATTCCTAAATCCTTGTCGTCCTCAACGAGAACTATTGAGTTTTTGCCAGTTTTCATTTGTTTGGAATGGTTATTATGAAGTTACTACCATGATTTTTTTTTGATTTAGCTTCAATCGATCCATTAAGTGCATGAAGAATTTCTTTAACTTGATAAAGTCCAAGTCCGAGCCCAGATATATCATCATCATTTGACAGCCTTTTGAACTTGTTAAAAATGATTTTAGCGTTTTCTTGTTTAAACCCATCTCCATTATCAGAAACGGTTATTTGAATATTTTTGTTTTCTAAAACTCTAGTCGTAATAGAGATTTCAGTACTATTATATTTGATAGCATTCTCAATCAAGTTGTGGAAAATAGACTCTAGAAAAAACCGATCTACTAAAAGTATGGCGGTTTTAACTTTTGAATCAAAATGAAATTGTATATCTGGAAATATCTTAGTGTAGTCTCCCAAAAATTCAGAAAAGAATTGATTTATCTCAATAGTGTTAGATCGCATAATTGGCCCTTGATTCATAATCGCTTTACCTAATAAATTATCAATCAATCGTTGCAGTCGTATGTTTTGTCTGTCAATTGTTAAGGATAATTCTTTTGCTTTAGTAAAATTTGACAAAGAGATGTTTTTATAAATGCTCTTATTTGCCAATCTGATGTTTGTTAATGGGGTTTTGAGTTCATGAGAAATATTGCTAATAAGATCGTCTTTAATTTCAAGAGATCTTTTCTGAAACATCCAGTTTTTAAGATTAAATAGCGCTACAAAAGCTATTAAAATAAAGGCAATGGCAGATAGTATTAAAACCCACATCATTTCATGAAAAATGTAGCTAGAAATTGAAGGATAGACAACAAATAAATCTATTTCTGCTTTTAAATAGTCTGAACGAAATTGGTGTTTATAAGTTAAGGTTGCAGGAAGAGTTTTTGTATCTGAATTCAGAATGATTTCAGAGTTTTTGTGATTGACTATTTTGTCTAAATACTCTATTTGCATATTGTTTATTTCTAAACGGTAAGAAAAGTCTTTAGGCAAATCAAACTTATTAAAATAGGTGTCAAACGCATTTTTAACTTGATTTGTATTTAGAATTTTACTTTTCAGAGCGTTTACATAATCTTGAGATATTTTCTCATTTATAAAAAGTGCTTCTCGATTTAAAAAATCTAATGTAATCTCATCTATAATCTCCCAATCAATAATCATATTGGGTTCAGCATATTCATAAACATTTTTAATATTCGCCTCAAAAACCTGATAACGTAAACTAAGCGTGTGATTAAATATAAGGGCATGTGCTACTCCCAAAATAACGATTGAGAATACAGAGAATACATACGGCCATGAAACTTTTCGTATTACCATTGTTGTAAAATTATGGATTCTGATTCTAATTACTTTCTACTTAACTTGTCTTTAACACTACGATAACAGTTTTAGATACAATCAAGTTCTATTTTTGGAAGCATGAAAAATATAAGAAAACACATAGTATTTTTTGGTAGCGCTACTATTTTGTTTATTGCAGCTTGTAACAGTACTGCTAAGCAAAACAATACAACTGATGTTCCAACAACGATTGAACATCATAGTAGTTCGATAAGTAATTCTATATCAGGTAAAAAAGCTACAAGTTCTAGCCGTTCATCTTCTTCAGGTGATCAAGGATACTCGTATTCATATTCTTACTCAACGAATGCTAAGGATGTTAAGAACTCGAGAACATTTGAAAATAGCAGTGCTCAAATGAAAAAAAATGATTCAATATCTAAGGAAATCAATGTTGGTATTGTTGGCTTATTATTAAAAGATAAAATCATTTTGAAAAAAGATCAGAAGGTTAAGATGGTTATTAACGAAGAATATGTGATTGTAAACAAACGAATTTTAAATAATCAAGAATCACAAAAGTACATTCAACTTATTAAAGACAAGTTAGATTTTGAAAATTCATTTACGTATAACTTTAATCAAAAATAAACAATGAAAAGATTTGTAATAGTATTTGCAGTAGTGATGTTTGTGTTGTTGAGTAATGAAACTCATGCTCAGCATTCAATACAGGTTGTTAAACCAGATGGTAGAACGTTCGTTATTTCTGGAGATAGCACCAAATACTCGTTTAAGTCAATGTGGGCAAAGTTGGAAGGGCGTTATATAGATGCTGCAAAATATAAAGTTTTGGCATCAGAAGGAAAAAATCAAGAAAAAAGAGCGGATGCTCACTATGATGCAGCCCGTTATATGTGTCTAGGGAAAAAACCTAAGGGAGGTATGGATTATCTTATTAAAAGTTTGGAACTAGGATATCCTGATCTTGGACACGTTGCTTACGATCCAGATATACAGCTGCTTAGAGAGTCTAAAGGATGGAAGAAAAAAGTGAAACCTTATTTTAAGAAGTACTTTAAAAAAAACAATAAAGAAATTGCAAGAATGTTTGCAGAAGATCAGTCTGCTAGATTGTCACAAGATAGTATCGATTGGGATGTATTAGGTAAACAAGATGCAGAAAGACGAAAGAAAGTTCAGGCTTTATTAGAAAAAAGAAAAGTAAAATCTGCTCATGACTATTATAAGGCGGCTTTTTTAATGCATCATGGAACAAAGGCTTCAGATTACAAAAAAGCCCATGATTTAGCAGTAAAATCTTTGAGTTTTGAGAAACCACACTTCCTGTCGCCTTGGCTAGCAGCTGCTACAAAAGATAGGTATTTATTGAAAATAGATAAACCGCAATGGTTTGGAACACAGAATATCTTTTGGAAAAACGGGAAAAATACACTTGATCCAAAGACGATCGATTTAAATGCAGTTACTCCAGAGCACAGAAAAAAATGGAATGCTCCAAAATTGGAAAGATTACAACAATATATTGAGAATTTTAAAGAGCAAAATAAGTCGTAGTAATTTTGAATTAGTAACAAAATTAGTACAATGTTTCTAAATATGTACAGATGTTTCTAGAGATTTCAAAACCATAAACTTCAATTTACCTTTACACAATTGTGTAGGAGTATCTATAACAATATCAATAAATTGTTCGTCCAGACCGCAGAAAGCCTCTCAATTTTGAGAGGCTTTTTCATTTCAATAATTTTATTCCAATTTCACAAATTTAAAAAGAGGATTTCTTAATTTTTTGTTGCAAAAATTAGTAATGACCAAGATTCCTTGTCATTTTAAGCATTAAAAATTCCATCCTAGGACATTCCAATAATATGCCCACACCAGAGTCAAAATAGATACCGTTAAAGACATAAGATAAACGATATTTTTATTGAACTTTCTTAGACTTAAGAATAGAAAAACAATAGATAACAAAGGAAAGATCAGTAATATTTTTAAGCTCATTATTTCACCAAAACGAATGTTTGTACTACTAATATTACTAAGTAAATAAAAGGTAAACGAGAAAAAAACAATGAGAGTGAATTGATGTAGTATTATCCACAAAAACTTCTTCTTCTTAAAATATTGATAAACATTTACAATTAATAGTATAAGCATTAGGCTTAACAATCCTATAATGGTGCTAAATTGAAATGAGGAAGTTTCAAAAAAATGCTGTTTAATATAAGTAATAGGAACTCCACCAATACTAACATGCAGCAAAGTATTGTATTCATTTTTCTCGAAGATTAACTTATACCCTTTGTTAGAGATGAACTTATTTGCTGCAAAAGGTTTGTATACATTATCTTTCCATACTATTCCTTCAGATGATTTTGATAGTATAAGTGGATCTTTTGTAAGAGAAGACATTTTTTCAAAAGTGGTGTAATTTTTTCTAGACCTCACATAGCTCCCAGAAAAGTCTTCAAAAGGAATCGATAAGGTTTTTGTTTCATTAGAATCATTAGGCGAATTAAAAAGAAAATCAACATATTCATGTTTTAAAATACCTGTGATATCACGATATCGACTATTGCAAGTAATAAAAAAACCAGCTTTTTTTTCAGGTAAAATTACTAGTGTTGAAAAATAGCCCAACATAGATCCATCATGCCAATATCCATTTTCAATATTTTTTCCTACTAAGGGCATCCATGTTAAAGACATTGGTGGTAACTCTTTATTTTGATAAAAATGGGGTGAAAACATAGTATTGATGCTCTCTTTAGATAAAATAGCTCCTTTTTTTTCAGTTCCGTCATTTAGCAGCGCTTTGATGAGTTTGAGCATGTCATTTGACGTACTCATTATAGAAGAAGCTGGATATCTATGCACCCAAGAATAAGGTTGTTTCACAAGCTTATTTTTCTTCATATCATAACCACTAACTAAGTTGTTTTTAAGCTTGGAGTTTAGTAGGTAACCTGAGTCTTCCATATGTAAAGGCTTCAGAATAGAATCTTCAACATACTTCCAAAAAGATACATTCGTAACGCTTTCTACAACAAAAGCTGCAAGAGCATTACCATAATTTGAATAGGCAATTATTTTACCAGGTTCATAGACTTGGGTAGGCAAAAAGTTCTTCAAATGCTCACCCAAATCTTGTAAACCTTCTTCATTTCTTGAAGAATCTCCATAAAACTTATCTTCGAAACCTGCTGTATGGGTTAATAGATGTTTAAGAGTTATAGGATATTTTAAACCTAGATCAACAGATAAATAGGATTGAATATTTTCAGATAAAGAAAGTTTTCCTTTTTCTACTTGTTGCATTACAGCTATTGCTGTAAATATTTTTGAAACCGATGCCAAGCGGAAAACTGAATTTCCATTGACTAAGTCGACTTTTTCAGTAGAAGTATACCCATAGCTTTTCGTCATATCAATACTATTTTCCATATAAACAGCTGTAGACCAGCCAGGGGTTTTAGAGAGGTCTACTTTCTTGGAGTTAAAATCATTTAGAAATATGGAAATGCTTTGATTTGATGGGAGAAGAATAGAATCTTGAGACAAAGAACTCTTAAAAGAAAAAATTAAAAGTATAAGAAAGACTGTTTTTATGAATTTCATTTGTTAAAGTATAATATACTTTATAAAGATATAGTAAAAATAAAATTGTGACAGTTTTTTAATTTTTTCTTTTAAGAGTTCTTTTTTTCAATAATTTCATTCTAATTTTTAAAATTTAAAATACGTATTCCTTATTTTTAGCTCCAAAAATTAGTAATGACCATACTCCTTGTCATTTTAAGCATTACTATTTATCTGGGGAAAGTTTACACCCGATATGGTGGCATTACTTTCTATGCTGAGTTTATACTTGACGGGAATTTTAGATTTAAAGGAAACTTTAAGCGGATTTAGCAATCCTACAGTGATTATGATTGCTTCTTTGTTTATTATAGGGGAAGGGTTTTCGCAAACAGGTTGGACAGCATTGGCAGACCAGAAATTTGTAAAATGGGCAGGGAAAAGTGTGCCTAAATTGTTGGTGCCAGTAACGATGGGACCAGGAATTTTATCTGGATTTGTAAGCAATACAGGAACCGTATCGACACTACTACCTGTAACAGTTTCAGCTGCTTAGAATATTGGAACTGTTCCTTCAAAATTGTTAATGCCTATTGCTTTTGGTTCCAACACAGGTGGATTGTTAATGCTCACAGGAACACCTCCCAACATTATTGCAAGAAACGCATTGGCTGAAAATGGATTCGAAGCTTTTTCTTTTTTGTTGGAATACCTGCTTATCATCCCCAACTCGTTGGGGATGGGTTCTAATCCCATTCAGACTGAATAAAACTTTCAATTTCTTGAGAGGCTTTTACATTTCCAATAAAATCAAGGGGTTAGTTCTAGTCCAAAATTCTCAAAATGCCATAAAAAGTGTGCATTTTTATGGATGCAAAGATCAATACGATTCTTTAAGCATAAAAACGATCAATCAGAATTCAGAACAATATTATAAGATAAATTCAATTAACATATTTAAAAAATATTGGTACTGTATGTAACCATTTTAAAATTTCAAGGTCTTGACATATAGAATTAAACTTTTTTATATGAAATTTATAAAGTTTCTCTTTGTGTTAACTTTAATTAGTTGTGTAAACCATAAAGAAAATTCTCTTAAAGGAAAAGAGTTTCTAGAATTTTCACTTAAAAACTTTAAAGGAGAAATCGTCACTTCTTCTAACGAATTTAAAAGAAACAAAATAACATTAATTGATTTTTGGGGCACATGGTGTAGTTCATGTGTAGAATCAATGCCTTCAATTCAAGATTTATACACGAAATATAATAACAAAGGATTAGGAGTTTTAGGAATTTCTGTTAAAGATGATTATGGTAAACCACAAGCATACGTTAATAATAGAAAATATACATATAAGTTTTTATTAGATGGAGATTCTTTAGCAAAGAAGCTTAAAATTTCTACATATCCTACTTTTTATTTAGTAGATGAAAATTCGAAAATTATTTATGCTGAATCGGGAACCAAATTCACATATAAAAAAGAATTAGAAAAAATTATTCAAGAATATATTCAATAAAAAAAAATCAACACCAATGAAAACCAACTACTTAAACCTTTTCTTATTAATATGGGTATTCTCACTATTTGGATGCGAGAGCCCTAACAATCCTGAAGACTTTAAAGTAAAAAACATCGAAAAGGTTCGTGAAATCATTAATTCGTATGATAAAAATTTAGGATTCAGTGGAAATATCTTAATCGGACAAGGCGATAGCATTGTCTACAGTAGCGAACATGGGTATTCTAATTACAAAGACAAGAAAGCAAATGCAAAAGAAACAAAATTCCGTTTAGCTTCTTTATCAAAACAATTTACGGCTGCTGCGTTGTTAGTTTTAGAGCAACAAGGAAAAGTAGATTTTAAAAAACCTATTTCAATCTATTTAAACGATTTAAAACCAGAAATAGCAGATCGTATTACCATCCATCAAATACTATCTCATTCTAGCGGTTTGGGTAGAGATATAGAATCATTATCAGACACATCTTTAGGGCAATCTTTCATTTCTCTAGACCAAATTATAAAACTGATCAATACTTCTGAGCTATATTTTGAACCCGGTAAAAAGTGGTCGTATTCCAATTTAGGATTTGCAATTGCTTCCAAAATAATTGAAAAAGTAACAAGAATGAGTTATGGAGAAGCCATGAAAACACTTCTCTTTGACCCTTTAGGAATGAAAAACACAGGGCATGAAAGTAGTAAAGTAGAAGTAGAAAATATAGCAAAAGGATATGTTGCTTTGCCAGAAGAAATAATTGACGCAAAATATGAAGATAAATCCTATGTAATTGGAGCTGGCTCTATTTATTCTACTACAGGAGACCTTTTTAAATGGTCAAGAGAATTGATGAATGGAGGCAAGGTGATTAATAAGAAAAGCAGAAAAAAAATATTCTCCAAACAAGCAGGAAGATATAGTTATGGGTGGTTTATAGCTAGCTATGTTTGGCCTCCAGTAAGCAAAAAAACAGAAGCGGTAAACATACATCATGATGGTGGTAGCCCTGGTTTTGCCTCTAAAGTTTCTATTCTTACAAAACACGACATGGTGGTAATTGTATTAAGTAATAAACTTCCTTCACATATAAATACAATCGTTAACACAATTACCAATACTATTGTTGGTTTTGATGATGAAGGAAAGGCAAAAGAAAATCATAATAAAGAATATTTTAATGTACTGTTTGAACAAGGAATTGACGCATTGATTTCAACTGAAATCAAATGGAAATCTTCAAAGAAGAAGTATTACATTCCTACTTCATCTGATATCTTTTTAATTGGAAGAGGCTATATCGATTCTAAGAATTATGAAAAGGCAATAAAAGTGATGGATTATTTAATTCATACCTCTCCAAAATGGACATATCCTTATCTCTTCAAGGGAATTGTAAGAGAGAAAGAAGGAAAAACCGACGAAGCTATTTTGTTATATAGAAAAGTACTAGAATTAGATCCCAAACAATCCAACGCAATCAATAGACTGAAAATGCTGAGTAAATAAAAAATCTTAAAACTGAAGTAGATTGAAGAACCTCTCAAAAAAATGGGAGGTTTTTCTTGTAACATAAATCAATGTCTTCCGCAAAGAGGATGTAATTTTTTAGCAACTAATTTTTCTACCACGTTTAAAAAATCGTCTTCAATATATTCTAATTCAACAACATGTAGAGTGATGTTATAATCCAATCCTTTTGTTAAATGAACCAATTACAAACCTTGGGTACTTCCTTTCTCATAATAACCAAAATGTTGAATGATTCTACCACAGATATTTGTTAACTCTTTTTTATTAATACCTCCACGTCTTACGCCCACATAAAGCACATAGCTTTCTTGATATTTATTGCTTTTAGCTGGAGTAACTCTTGGATCAGCTTTTCTGTGTCTTAATAATTCTCTTTTAGAATTGAGAAGATTATTAAACTCAATTGCTTTCTCTTTCGAATCAAAAGAAAACCAATAAATACAGTTATGAATCATTCCATTTAGCTTTCTAAAGATATAATCGAAATCTCTACTGTGATTGATGTTTGCCTTCTCTACTTCATAATTTGTATCAGGAAGATTTTTTGTATTAAATGATTCTTGGATTCTTTTGCCAGAATTCCCATTAATTACTTCTTCTAGAATTGAATCAAACTGAGTTTTTATTATTACTACTTTTTCTTTCATGTCTTTTTCTTTTTTAGTATTACATTACAATCAATTTTAGCAATTTATTCTTAGAACTTCTAATCTCCTCCAAAATCATCATCATGTTTGTTGGGAAACATTCTGTCTAATTTGACTTCAGCATCATAAAAGTCATTTTCTTTTTTGAGTTCTTTAATTTTATTCAATAAATCTTGGTAGCTTTTTAATAGTATTTCTTCAAGAGTCTCTTCATCAGTAATTGCTCAATTATCTAAAGAGTGCCTTACATTACCTTCAATCATTTCAATTTCTCGTCTGACCTCTTCTTCCAAATCAAAAACTATTTGTTCATAATCACCTTCAAGATTTTCTGTCAGTATTGCTGCTTTCTCAAACCTCTTTTTAAATTTTTCTAACCTTTCCTTTGACATATTTTTTGTTTTTTTTTCGTAAACATATTTACGAGGCTTAATTTACTACTTCTTCTCCAAGACCAATGTAATTTTATTAAAATCTGCAGCACTATTAATGACCTTTCTGTACTCTTCGTAATTTTCTGGAGCCACAATGGTTTCTCTATAATGTTCGTCGGCAGTAACTGTTAAAATGTTTCCTTCTAGCTTGTAATACGAATCAAAGACAAAGATGTCTTTACCCTTTTTTCGATACACATTCTTGATGTTGATATCGTCTAAATTTGTAATTGTATAACCTTTTGGAATGTGCAAGGTAATGGTTCTTAGGTAGCTTCTGTTAAACTCATTTTCTAAAGGAAGTACTCGCTTTTTTTCTTGGTACATTTCCATTTGTGGGCCGATCAAATCGCCCAGCTTAAACAAGTATTTATTTCCAGCTTTTTCTACAAAAGATTCTGAAGTGATTTCAAATTTTAGAGTAAAAGGTTTCAACCCAAACAATTCAGGTTCTTCGTTAATAATCGTTCTTTTAGTTACCTCGGCATCCTTGTCTAGACTTTTGGCAAAGGACGCATCTAAAAACTCGTCTTTTTTATCAGGTGGAATGAGATTCGTAAACGGCTGAATATACATGGCGTAATACCCACTCATCATTCTGTCTAGTTTTATGGTGTTTTGAGTGAAATCTTCCTTGCTGAATTGAACGTCAATGAGCATTTTATCGGTAGATAACTCAGCTTCAATAGCATTGATGTATTTTATTTTTGAGACTCCAGATTTGTAGGAACCAACTTTTACTTCTTTAATAAACAATCCGTAGTTGTCTGTATTATAAGGGGGAGGAAACCCAAATCGAGTTTCAAATTTACTTGGTGCTAGGTACTTCTTAGACTTTGGAAAATAGAATAAAAAATCATTCAAGAAATTATTAGCTTCAAATTCTTTATCAAATTTAATGCTCAATCGATCAGAAGTAAGCACTATTTCATGTTGAACATTGAACTTTCTAAACAGGGCAACATAGAGTTTTACCAATCCAGTTTCATTGGCTATTTTGTTGGTAATAACACTGTTTAAGTCTTTTAAATTCTCATTTCCCGCCTCTGATAAGAATACATTTTCTTTGATGTAAAAATCAATCTTTCTCGCCTTTGCTTCCTCATCCATTTCATCCGTAATTTTAAGCTCTGGAATAAGGTTGTCTATGAGCTTATTACTCTCGTCTTCATAGGTAGGATAGTAAAAAGAGTATAGGTTTTGAGCAACATTCGAGTAGGAAGTAATGGTCTTGTTGTTGTAGGTGTTTTTATCTAATTTATAAATCACAAAACCTCTAGAGGCATTGTAAGGCGATTGACTTTCTTTATCGACTCCTTTTAAGTTTTTAAGCACAAAATTCCAATGCAATTTGTCTACGCTAGTGGTATCTCTAGTTACATCTGGAATGCTGTTATAACTCTTAAAATCGAAAACTAAATTTTTAGGAGCAAACAGATCAAACTCTACATTCATTTTGTCAAATCCAGCCTGAAAAGACAATCGTCTTCCTTGATAGGATGGCGATCTTTTCTCTACATAGTAATACTCGATAAAGCTTCCTTTTTCTACTCCTTCAAAAGCGAAGTATTTGTATTTCTTCCCTGTTTCTTCATCATCGGCGGTTAGTATTTTTGATTCATCTAATTCGATGACTTCTCCGTTTTTTTTAATCACACGAGCTTTGTTTACTTCTAGTTTAGAATTGTTAGAATACGGAAGGTATACCTTGTTGTATTCTTCAATTCGATCATCAGAATTCAACCACAAAATTCGATGTTCCATAAAATATTCTACAAAGTTTTCGCCTTCGAAATAAAACTCGGTTACAATTTTATCTTTTAACGCAACCATGTCTTTACTGCTATCTTCTATGCTATAACTAGGTTTAGGTTCCCAGTCGTAACTCATATAAAATTGTTGACTTTTCACTAGCATAGTGATAGAGAAGAATAAGAGACAAGCAATGGTGGTTTTTTGAAACATAGTATTATTATTTTTTCTTGAAGATGATAATTTCTTTGTAAGCTTTTTCTGCTTTTTTAATGATATCGTTTACAGTTTTCTGCTGTTCTACGTCTAGCAGGATGAAATCCAAAACAGCTTCTTGTTGGCAGATGATTTTGTTTCCTTCTTTACGGTAATTTAGGTTTACAGAAATTAAATCGTTTTTGACAGTAATTGACTTTGGAATATACTCAACAGTATATCCTTCTGGGATTTCAATGGTATTGGTATACGAATATTGTTTTTTGTAATCGTATTCAATTTTGTGTTTTCGATCTTTTTTGGTTTTGAAATAGGAAACCACTTTATTTAAATGCGGGTTGATGAAAATTTCTGACCCAACCTTTTGGATATAACTCTTGATGGTAAAATCATAGGCAACCGAAAAATCATTTTCGTAGCTATACTTGTTTTTTTCTTGAAAGGAGTTGATTAGGAATTTATTGTTTCCCTTAGAAAAACGTCGGTTATACAAATCTTTAATGTCTGATTCTTTTTTTAAATCTTCTAGTTCAAAAAAGAGGTCATTTTTTATATACCCCGTTAGCTTAGTGGTTGAATTTCCTACAATATCTTTATCTGAAATACGAATAAAGGTGCTGTCTACAATAACATTCATATTGGCAGGAACCACGGGAACTTTTTTGATTTTAAAATCTTCACCATAAGAAACCAAGGCCTCTTTGCTTTGAATAAAGGAAGAAGGATAATCGATTTGAATATATCTCCCCGTAGCATCCAAATAATAGGTCTTACCATTTTCTTCATAAGATAAAATCATATGGTTGTCTACTGCAGGTGTTGGTAAATCTGTGTAGGTATACGGAATAGCCCTAGTACCTATCCAAGTAAGATTTCCTTTGAGTCCAGCTATTTCAAGCATTTGATAAAGAATACTAGAGTTGTCTTTACAATCGCCATATTTCTTTTTAAAAACATCGTTTGCTTCTCGTGGAATAAAACCACCTAAGGCATATTCAAAAGCAATGTATTTAATATTTTTTTGTGTCCAATAGTAAATGGCTTTTACCTTTTCTAAATCGGAGGCTTTGTCTTTTGTAAGCTCATTAACTAGGTTGACAAGCTTTTGATCATTAGGATCTTTGTTGATGTCTTTTACCAGTGAATAGTACCAGTTGTATAAACCCTTAACACCATTTAATAAGTTCTCTTCTTTTTCTTTGCCTTTGTAGGAAGCAATTAGTGGAACAATATGAGGGAGAATGGTTTTGTAGCTCGGTGCATTGCTTTCGGTGTCAAAATCGTCCTTATCAACGCTTGTCCAGGTGTAAATAAAATTCCGTCCTTTCTTTTTCTTTTGAAAATCAATTGGATAGTTTTCTAAATTGAACTCCTTGAATTGTAAAGCAATATTTTTATCAGAAATGATGGTTATTTTATTGTTGATGAGAGGGAAGAAATCACCAAAATAAAAAGCACTTAAGAAACGAGGATTTTTAATGTTATAGGTGTATTTAAGTTGAGTTTTGCTACCCTTTTTTAAATTTGGATACAAGAAATTTATCGTTTTAGAATCGTCATAAAAAGAATCGTCTAAGTCATTTTTCTTGTTGAAATCCTTTACAGGAAGTTCTTTAAAAGCACCGTTTTGGTAGTCTAAAGAAGCGGCTTCTATTTTTTCAAGGTCAAAGAAGGTATTATAGCTCAAGGATCTTTTAGAGTTGTAGTTGGCACTTTCGTTTAAATACAGATCTTCTTCAAAGACTTCTTTTGAAATGGTAATTTGATCATCCTTTAGTTTGATCTTAATAATAATTTCCTGTTGCAGCCTCACAAAAGTGGCGTTGGGATACAGCTTTTTATACTTCTCATACTCTTTAGAGTTTTGAGCTGTGATTGCAAAGCATAGCGTGAATAGTAATAAAAAGAAAATTCTTTTCATTTGTTTTATCGTTTTAAAGAGGTAATAATACCATTAGAATAGGTTAATTCTTTTGTTAGCTAATTTTAGTATTTCAGAAGAGTCAATAAGAGGGATTTTTTCTTGAGAATTCATGCTCCAAATCCCGAAGAGGAGCATTGTAATTATAGTTGCCTTTTTCATGAAAGCAAATTAAGAAAAAATATTGTAGAGACAAACCTATCTCATAAAATTAATAAAACCGACCTATTTGGAAGAGTTGGTTATAAGAAAACATTGACTAAGTCTAGCGAATAGTTTTGCTGTTTTAGCAAAGAAGATAGAACTGGTTATTGGATATTCAATTTTAAAAATAAATATTATTAATATCATAAAACGCATGAAAAAAGTTAACTCAATTTTATAAAATCTGCAATTCTGTTAAAATCAAACACTTATTGTTTGTTTATTTCAATTTAATATATAGATTTGTCGAGTAATACAAAGACAATGAATTTACAACGCGTTTGGACAAGTTTCTATTTCTACTTTTATTTTTTAAATAAGAGATGAGACTTTGTACGTAATGTAAAACAATTATAAAACAAAAAAAGTCTCGATATATCGAGACTTTTTTTTTGCCCTCGCAGAGGGTTTTTGTATGACAAGCGTTATGGAAAAAGAGAATATAAAATAACTAAGAAGTGAATACAGTAGCTATACAAGGAATACAAGGTTCCAATCATTACATCGTCTCTCAAAACTATTTTGGGAAGGAAGTCAGCTTACAAGAGTGTTTGTCTTTTGATGTCTTGGTGGATTGTATCAATACAGGTCATTGCAATTATGGAATCATGGCCTTAGAGAATACCATTGCGGGATCTATCATTCCAAATTACGCTTTGATAGATCACAATAGCTTGACCATTTCTGGAGAGTACTATTTAAACATTCATCATCATTTAATGGCATTGCCTAATCAAGGTATAGAAGATATTACAGAAGTGTGGTCACACCCTATGGCACTATTGCAGTGTAAAGAGTTCTTTAAACAATACAAACATATCAAGTTGGTGGAAGATGTAGATACCGCTGAGGTAGCAAAACGCATTGCTGAAAAAGGATTAAAAGGGATTGCTGCGATTGCACCTAAAATTGCTGCGGATATTTTTGGGTTGAATGTGATAGAAGATGAGATTCAGACCATTAAAAACAATGCAACTCGTTTTGTGATCGTTGAGAAAGGAGACACTGAGGCCCTTCGACAGGCTCAGGGTGATATTAATAAGGCATCGTTAAAGTTTGAATTGGATCACAATCGTGGGAGTTTGGCAGCAATGTTAAATGTAATGAGCGATTGTAAATTGAATTTGACGAAAATTCAATCCTTACCAAAAATAGAAACACCATGGAAATATGCCTTTTTTGTGGATGTTACTTTTGATGACTATCAAGATTATAAAAAAGCAAAAGCCATTATTGAAATTATGGCCTTGGAATTTAAAATATTAGGAGAATACCAAAACGCTCGTTCAGCGAGTTTAAGTTGAGCAGCAGAATGAAAAAGCAATAAAAGTAGATATAGGACATGAGACCTGCAGAACGATTAATACATATCAAAGAATACTACTTCTCTCGTAAGTTGAAAGAAGTAAGAAGCTTAGCGGCTCAAGGAAAACCGATTATCAATATGGGAATTGGGAGTCCAGATTTGCAACCTGCTGAGGAAGTAATCGCTGCGATACAAGCATCTGTTTTGGATGCTGGAGCACATAAGTACCAGAGTTACCAAGGATTGCCAGCCTTTAGAAATGCAGTGAGTGAGTTTTACAAGATTCATTATCAAGTGGAAGTGAATCCAGACAATGAAGTGCTGCCGTTGATGGGAAGTAAAGAAGGGATTCTACACATATCAATGGCGTTCTTAAACAAAGGTGATAAAGTGTTGATTCCGAATCCAGGATATCCAACCTATACATCAGTCACTAATTTGGTAGAAGCAGTACCTGTGTATTACGATTTAAAAGCAGAGAACGATTGGCAACCTGATTTTGAAGCTTTGGAGAAACAAGACCTATCGAAGGTGAAAATTATGTGGGTCAATTATCCGCATATGCCAACAGGAGCAAAAGCTACAAAGGCATTGTTTGAACAGTTGATTGCCTTTGGAAAGCAGCACAATATCTTGATTGTAAATGACAACCCGTATAGTTTTGTGTTGAATGACAATCCGCAAAGTATCTTGTCTGTTGAAGGTGCAAAAGATGTGGCGTTGGAGTTGAATTCATTAAGCAAGTCGTTTAATATGGCTGGATGGCGTGTTGGAATTTTGTTGGGAAATATGCAGTTGTTGAATGAAGTGTTGAAAGTAAAAACACAAATGGATTCAGGGATGTTTTACGGGATTCAAAAAGGTGCTATTGCAGCTTTACAGTTGAATGCTGATTGGTTTGAGAAAATGAATGCCATTTATGAGAAGAGAAGAAACCTTATCTGGAAAATAGCTGATAGGTTGAATTGTAATTACGACAAAAATGCCTCAGGAATGTTTGTTTGGGCGAAATTACCAGAAGGAAAAACAGCCGAAGGAATGGTTGATGAGCTGTTGTATGGCAAAGATATTTTTATTGCACCGGGAACCATTTTTGGAAGCAACGGGGATGGTTACATTCGATTTTCGTTATGTGTAACGGAAAAAAAAATTAAAGAAGCGTTAGAGAGGATTTAGTTGTTAGTGCTAAGTTTTTAGTTGTTAGTCATTGCGAGGAAGCATGACGCGGCAATCTTAAAATAAGATCAAAGAAATATGAAAAGACAAGAAGAATTAATTAACATATATGTTAAAGGATATAACACCTTTAATATGAAAAAAATGTTGTCGCCATTGCATTCGAAGATCATTTTTGAGAACTATGTAAAAGACGAATTGACGATGAAGTTAGAAGGAGTTAAATCGTTTAAAAAACAAGCACAAAGAGGTTTCGATTTCTATTCAAAAAGGAAAAAAGAAATTTTGAGTATCGATCATAAAGAAGATCATATTGTTGCCCTTGTAAATTATACAGGTATACTGAAGGTAGATCTTGGTGAAAAGATGAAGAAAGGACAGAACATCAATATTGCAGGGAAAAGCTTGTTCTTTTTTGAAGATGATAGAATCATAAAAATAGAAGATTACAGTTAGTATGAATGTATTTATAGTAGGAACAGGATTGATTGGCGGAAGCTTTGCATTGGATATTCAACAAGAGTATCCTGAAGCTGTGATCTATGGAATTGACAACAATCAAAATCACTTAAAAGAAGCGAAAGCTTTGGGAGTAATTCATGAAGAATCAAGTTTCGAAGGCCTGTCTAATGCAGATATTGTATTTGTAACGATTCCTGTAGATACAGCTTTGTCAGTATTGCCAAAAGTACTAGATGCTATTCATGATAATGCATTGGTGATTGATGTTGGATCTACCAAAGAGCGTATTTGTAGTGTTGTAAAAGAGCATGCCAAGAGACGTAATTTTTTAGCATGTCATCCTATAGCAGGAACCGAGTTTTCTGGACCAAAGGCTGCTTTGAAAGGTTTGTACAAAGAAAAGACGAACATCATTTGTGAAGTAGAAAAAACAGCGTTTAAATTACAAGAAAAAGCCTTAGATATTTTTTCAAAAATAGGGATGAGAATTCGATATATGGATGCGGTTTCACACGATAAGCACATTGCTTATGTATCGCATTTATCACACATCAGTTCTTTTATGCTAGGGAAAACAGTGATAGAGAAAGAAAAGAATGAACGCGATATTTTTGATATGGCTGGAAGTGGATTTGAATCTACGGTTCGTTTGGCGAAAAGTTCACCTGCGATGTGGACACCTATTTTTGAACAAAACAAAGCAAATGTGATAGAAACTTTGGATGAATATATTGGAAATTTACAAAAGTTTAAAGTACTGATGCAAGAAGATAAGTTTGAAGAAGTTTTTCAAGAAATGGAAGATACAAATCACATTAAAAACATTTTAAACGGAATTAAAATCTCGTAAGAGAATAGACTACTGGTAGTCGAATTATAGAGTAAAATAACTAAAACGAAATAGAATAATTAAACAAGTAAGATGGAGAATACAAAAGAATTAAGAACATGGTTGGACGATTTAGGTTTAGATCACCCACTCGTAGTAGCAGGGCCTTGTAGTGCAGAGACGGAAGACCAAGTGTTGAAAATCGCACACGAATTAAAAGATTCTGATGTAAACTATTTCCGCGCGGGAATATGGAAACCTAGAACGCGTCCAGGGAACTTTGAAGGTGTTGGAGCTTTAGGTTTAAAATGGCTTCAAAAAGTAAAAGCTGAAACAGGAATGAAAACAGCAACGGAAGTTGCCAATGCAGCGCACGTAAAGCTAGCTTTAGAACATGGTATTGATCTGCTGTGGATTGGTGCTAGATCTACAGTGAGTCCTTTTATTGTACAAGAAATTGCAGAAGCTTTAGAAGGAACAGATAAGATTGTGTTGGTAAAAAATCCTGTAAATCCAGATTTAGCTTTGTGGTTAGGTGGAATTGAACGTTTGTACACGGCTAACATTAAAAGATTAGGAGTTATTCACAGAGGATTTTCTACCTATGAGAAAACAAAGTATAGAAATATTCCAGAATGGCAACTGGCCATTGAATTGCAAAATCGTTTTCCAGATTTACCATTGATTTGTGATCCATCACACATCACTGGAAAAAGAGATATGATCTTTGAAGTTTCTCAAACAGCACTAGATTTAAATTTTGATGGGTTGATGATTGAAACACATACAGATCCAGACAATGCATGGAGTGATGCTGCTCAGCAAGTAACTCCAGATAGACTGATTCAGATTATGGAAGATTTGAAAATCAGAAAAGTAACCGATACAGAAGCCGATTACAGAAAGAATTTGGAGAACTTAAGAGCTCAAATCAACGTAGTTGATAACCAATTAATTGAGATGATGGGGAAACGAATGAAAGTGGCGGATGAGATTGGAAAATTGAAAAAACAGAAGAATGTAGCTGTGCTACAGACAAGACGGTGGAACGAGATTTTAGGAAATATGATTCTAGAAGGAGAGAGTAGAGGATTGAGTGAAGATTTTGTCTTAAAAATGTTCAAAGCAATTCACCAAGAATCGATCAATCACCAAGAGAAGATTATTAATAAATAAAGAGGCTATGTCACCTCGAGCATTACTGAAATCAAAAGATATTTTGATGGAAAGTAGCAAACGAAGTTTGTCGAGAGGTCTTGAGCAATTAAGTTTTAAAGAATGTTCTCGACTGCGCTCGAACTGACAGTTTTAAATAAAAAAGAGAAGAGGCTAAATGTCATTCCGAACAAAGTGAAGGAATCTCAATTTTATGTGTTACTCACAATTTTGAGATTGCTTCAGAATAAATTCTTCGCAATGACCAATATTTTAGCCGCTTTTTTATTTGAATTACTTTTTCAGTCTTTTAAAAACATATCGGGTAATAAAGATTCCATTGCCATCTTTTTCACCAGCATCACTTTCAACAGCGCTAGAGACAAAAGCAAGTTCCCAGCCATTTCCTGACATGGTATTTATTTTTGAAGTAATGACTGCGTCATTAGCCGCAATATTTTGAAAACGAATTCCTCCTAAATTAAAGAAGTTCAACAATTTTGTTTCATCGAAATTTTTCACTCGAATATCTGATCGGCTCGATTTGTTTCTTTTGTCTTTTGTCGTTTTTCCATCTGTTCTTTCAGAAGTAAAATCTTGGTAATTACGTTCGTCATTAGCAGAAATAATTCGAGATCTACCCAATCCACTTGGAATGATAGATTCGACACTTGTGACAACCTTGTACTCATAACCTTGAGCATCAGCGGTATAAATTGAAGCCAATAAAGCAATTACTAAATAGAATTTTTTCATGATATTTGTTTATGATTAATGAATCGAAGGTAGGCAAAAATGATGCCAATGATTAAAGTTGTTTTATGGTAGGTGTAGTTTATAAGTCGACAGGAAGTTGGTATTTAGTGAAATCTGAAGATGGAGCTTTTCATCAATGTAGGATTAAAGGGAAGTTTCGAATGAAAGGGATTAAAAGCACGAACCCTATTTCGGTAGGAGATTATGTGGATTTTGACCTAGAAACGAAGGGAGATGAAGAGATTGGTGTTATTAATAACATTCACGAAAGAAAAAATTGCATCGTTCGAAAATCGGTGAACCTTTCCAAACAGACTCATATTATTGCGGCTAATATTGATCAGGCTTTTTTACTGATTACCATTAATAATCCACCGACACTGACCACATTTATAGATCGATTCTTGGTTACTGCAAGAGCCTACTCTATCGATGCGATTTTGGTGTTCAATAAGATTGATACTTATGAAATTGAAGAAAGAGCAGAGATTTTGTATCTGAAAGATATCTATGAAGAGATTGGTTACCGATGTATCGAGGTATCTTCAACAGAGCATACAAATATTGAGGCAGTAAAAGAGTTGATGAAAGGAAAAGTAAGCATGTTTTCTGGACATTCAGGCGTTGGAAAAACAACCTTGATTAATGCCATAGAACCTGGTTTGGATTTAAAAACCAAGCAGATTTCCGATCAACATAAACAAGGACAGCACACCACTACTTTCGCTGAGATGTTTGATATGAGCTTTGGGGCAACAATTATAGACACTCCAGGAATTAAAGGCTTTGGTGTTGTAGATATCAGTAAAGAAGAATTAGGAGATTATTTTCCTGAGTTTTTTGCTTTGAAAGAATACTGTAAGTTTAATAATTGTATTCATACCAACGAGCCTCATTGTGCTGTGAAAGAAGCGTTAGAAGATGAAATTATTTCTTGGTCGCGTTATAAGAGTTATTTACAAATCTTAGAAGGAGAAGAGGAGCACTACAGAACTGATATTTGGGAGTAATCAAGTTAAGGTTATTAGTGCTTAGTAGTTAGTGTTTAGTTTTGAAATGTTACAAAGATTCAAATGAGTTAATGGTAGAATGAATTAATAAAAAGTGAATTTCATCTAACATCTAACATCTAACATCTAACATCTAACATCTAACATCTAACATCTAACATCTAAAAATGAAAGCAGTTATTCAAAGAGTTTCAAAAGCCAGCGTAACGATTGATTCTGAAATAGTAGCTGCTATTCAACAAGGCTTTTTAATTTTATTAGGCATTGAGGCAGCAGATTCTAAAGAAGATATTGTTTGGTTGTCGAAAAAAATTGCCAATCTTCGAATTTTCAACGATAAAGAAGAGGTAATGAACATGTCTCTAGTGGATACTGGAGGAGAAGCCATTGTTGTAAGTCAGTTTACGCTTCACGCTTCAACAAAAAAAGGAAACAGACCAAGTTATATTAAAGCAGCAAAGCCTGATGTTGCTATTCCTTTATATGAGCAGTTTGTAAAACAATTTGAAATTGATATTCAAAAGAAAGTACAAACAGGAGAATTTGGCGCAGATATGAAAGTAGCATTGATCAATGATGGACCGGTTACCATCATCATAGACACAAAAGATAAAAAATAAACAATATATATTCCATGGAAAGTAAAATTGTTATATATTTGCCATGGAAAATAATTTTTTAGATAAACAAATAATAAAAGTAAGAATGAAAAAAATAGTTTTAAGTCTAGTAGCGATTGCATTTGTCTTGTTGTCTTTTACAACAGCAGATAAGAATACGGAAGTAGCAATGAATGTTTCAGATTTATCTGAAATAACTTTTGATGGAAATGTAGATGTTGAGTCGTCTGTATTGTATTGGAAAGGAAAGAAGCCAACAGGAAGCCATAACGGAACTGTGAAATTGAAGGAAGGTTCAATGAAGGTTAAAAAAGGAAAAATTAAATCAGGAGAGTTTGTCATAGACATGACTACAATTAAAGATACTGATGGAAGCAAAAGATTGGAAGGTCACTTATCTTCAGCAGATTTTTTTGATGTAAAGAAATTTCCAACATCAAAATTTGTCATTTCTAAAACGAAGAAACAAGGAGATAAAATTTCTGTAACAGGTGATTTAACGATCAAAGGAGTTACAAAGAGTATTACTTTTCCTGCAACAATATCTGAAGAAGATGGGGTTGTAACATTTAAAAGTGAAACGTTTGAAGTAAACAGAGCGAACTTTAACGTGCGTTATGGATCTAAATCTTTCTTTGGAAACTTAAAGAACAAGTTTATCAATGACATGATGGAAATGTCGTTTGAAGTAAAAGTGAAGAGCTAAACCTAACATAGGTTAAGAATTGAATATCTAATGCCCAAGAATTTTTCATTCTTGGGCATTTTTTTTACATTGCACTATCTTATACATGAATTAAGAGTAAAAAGCGCTATGAAAAAACCTGTTTTACTACTTCTTCTAGTAGTATTTTCAAATTCTCTTTTCTCACAAGAGCTCAATGTGTCTAGTCTTGATATTCCTCAGAATTTAAGAGAAAATGCAAATGCTGTCATTAGAAACGAATCTACTTTAGTAACAGTAGAGTCGGTTGATAAAATGAGGGTTAGAGTATCAAGAACGGTCACAGTTTTGAACAAGTTAGGACGGAGCTACGTTCGGGCTGGAGTGGGGTATGACAACGATCGAGAGATAACCTCATTGTCTGCAGAAATTTTTGATTTCAGCGGAGAGCGCATAAAAAAAATAAAGAAGAAAGATTTTTTAGATTATAGTGGAGCTGGGAGTGACTTGTATACTGATAACCGTATAAAGGTGCTAGAGTATACTCCAACACAATACCCTTATACTATTAAGTTTGAGTATGAGTATAGAACGTCAACAACTGGATTTATTCCTCGTTGGAATCCAATCGACATGTATTATACGGGATTGGAAAAATCAACATATACACTTGTAAATGAGACTCCAAATGAAATTAGAGTTAAGGAGAAAAATTTTGAACATTTCTTAGTTCAGAAAAATCAATTAAGTAATGGTTTTGAATATAGTTTAGAGAATATCTCTCCATTAAAATACGAATCTTACTCTATAGGGATAGAGAACTTAACGCCTGAATTAATGGTGGCATCTTCTGTTTTTTCTTTGAAAGGAGTGAAAGGAAGTGGAGATAATTGGAAAGACTTTGGGAAGTGGATGTATGATAAATTACTTTTAGGAAGAGCAAATCTTGACGAGGCGACAAAAGTGAAGGTATTAGAGTTGACAAAAAATGCCAATGACCCTGTTGATAAAGCGAAAATCATTTACAAATACATGCAAGACAAAACACGCTATATAAGTGTGCAAGTAGGTATTGGAGGTTGGGAGCCTATAGCAGCCAATCAAGTTGATAAAGTTGGTTATGGTGATTGTAAGGGTTTGACTAACTATACAAAAGCACTTTTAGATGTTGCAGGAGTTGAGTCGTATTATACAGTAGTCTATGCAGACGAACAAGTTGATATTGATAAAGATTTTGCTTCTCTACAAGGAACACATGTCATTTTAAATATCCCAAATTCAGGTAATGATCTTTGGTTGGAATGTACAAGTCAAACCATGCCTTTTGGTTTTTTAGGAGAATTTACAGACAATAGAAATGTATTAGTAGTAACACCAGAAGGAGGTATTATTAAAAGAACTCCAGCTTATTTGAATGGTGATAATTTACAAGTAACTAAGGCCGTCATAGAGTTAGATAGTTCAGGTGGTTTAAAGGCTCAAATAGAAAAGAAATCTGAAGGAACTCAATACGACGATTCGTATGCAATCGAAGATTTATCAAAAGAAGAACTTGTAAAGTATTATACAACTAGAATTTGGGGGTATAACAACAATTTAGAGATCAATTCTTTTGAGTTAAATAATGATAAAGAAGCTGTATTGTTTACTGAAAAGTTAGATGTAGAGGTAAAAGAGTATGCTTCTTTAAATCAAGGAGAGTACATTTTTAGAGTGAATGTGTTTAATATGGATAACAATGTTCCAAAAAGGTATAGAAACAGAAGGATGCCTTTAAAAGTGAGTAGAGGATATAAAGACATTGATGAATACACTATTAAGATTCCTGAAGGATACATGATAGGAATTTTACCAAATAATATAGAACTAGATACCAAGTTTGGAACTTACAAAGCATCATTAGAAAAAAAAGATGACACAATATTAATTTACAAAAAAGAACTATTAATTAAAGAAGGGCAATATCCTAAAGAAGATTATAATTTATACAGAAAGTTTAGAAGGAGTATTGCTAAGTATGAAAACCTAAGAATCGCTTTGGAAAAGAAATAAAAACATGAAAAAAATCACTTTACTACTCTTGTTGATTTCTACGATTACGTTCTCTCAAAAAAAGAGATCAACGCTCATTGGTCAAGTTAGTTCAGAAGAGGTGAAAATGAAGGTTTATGAAAAAGATTCTACTGCTAATGCAGTAGTTCTATATGAACATGCGAATGTTTATTTGGATGAAAAGCATGATCTAGATTATAGAACTGATTATTATCACAAAATAAAACTAATCCGTAAAGAATCATTTGATAGAGCTACGGTCAAGGTTTTATTGGCAAACAAAGAAAGAATTGTTGGGGTAAAAGCACTGTCTTATACCCTTAACGAAGGAGGTTCTATTAAGAAAACCTATGTATCAGGAAAAAATATATTTAAAAAGAAACTCAATGAATATTGGACTGAGGTTACTTTTACGATTCCAAATATTAAAGAAGGGTCCGTTATTGAATATGTGTATAGTATTGTGTCTCCTTATTCTTCTATAGACGATTGGTATTTTCAATCAGAAATTCCAAAGGTAAAAAGCGATTTCACAGCAGCAATCTTGGGGAATTACGAATATAACGTTGCTATTGTAGGGTTTTTAACGTTAGATAGGAATACAGCAAAAGAAAAAAAAGGATGTGTATATATTGCTGGTATAGGTGATGGTGCATGTTCACTTCTTACTTATGGTATGGATGATATTCCTGCTTTCAAAGAAGAAGATTATATGCTTAGTAAAGAAAACTTTATATCTAAAATTACTTTTGAACTCTCTTCTATTACAAATACTGATAGCACAGTTAAGAGGTTTACTAAAAAATGGGAAGATGCCGATAAAACGCTACGATTAAGACTTTTGGATGGTCAGGTGTCTAAAAAGAATTTTTTCAAAAAACAATTGCCTGAAACAATCTTAAATGAAAACAGCGATCTAGATAAAGCAAAAAAAATATTCAAGTTTATTCAAAATCATTTCAATTGGAACTCTAAATATTTTTCCAGTAAAAAAATCAATTTAAGGCAAAGTTTTGCTGAAAAAACAGGTAGTGTAGGTGTAATAAATCTTGCCCTTTATAATAGTTTGCAAGCTGCGGGAATAAAAAGTTATCCAGTTGTTTTATCTACCAGAGCAAATGGAATACCACCCGATTTATTTCCTGTTGTAAGTATATTTAACTACGTGATTGTAAAGGCAGAGATTGGAGCTAAAACGTATTTTTTAGATGCAACAGATAAATATTTAGGATTTGGTCAAGTAGATTTTCAATGTTTAAACGGTAAAGTAAGAGTTTTAGATTTTGACAAAGGAAGCTATTGGGAAGATTTAAAAGCAAATCAAATTTCTTCCAGAAACACTAGATTAAATCTAACATTGAATTCTGAAAATGCTTTTGTAGGAACAATGAGAGCTACATCTATGGGGTATAGAGCTTCTAATAAAAGAGAAGAGGTTGATACTAGGTCTGAAGAGCAATATTTAGAAAAAATCGAGACTCAAAACCCATATCTAGAAATAGGAAAATATACTATTGTCGATGAAAACAAATTAGATAAACCTTTGAAAGAAAATTTTGAGGTGGAGTTTTTCGATGATTCTGCTGAAAATGGATTCCAAAGAATTAATCCTTTTTTTGATAATAGAATTTCTGAAAATCCTTTTAAGTTGAAAGAACGAAATTACCCAGTTGATTTTGGAGTCCCTTTTAGCTATTCATACTTATTGAAGCTTAGTGTTCCATCAAATTATCAAGTAGTTAAAATTCCTGAAAACTTAGATGTAAAGCTGCCAAATAACGGAGGTATTCTTATGGTGAAAACTCAAGAAAAAGATGGACAAGTGAATATCTTCATGAGGTATGTTCTTAACAAAAGAGAATATAATAGTAGTGAATATCAAAAATTAAAAGAATTTTTCAATAAGATTATTGAAGTCCAGAATTCTTATATAGAAATCAAACCAATTAACTAAATCAAACTAAACACCATGAAAAAGGTCTTATTATTTACAGCATTCGTTTTTTTGCTATCGGATGCAATCGCACAGGATTATAAATTTGGAAAAGTATCTAAAGAAGAGCTAGAAGAAAAATTTTATCCATTAGATTCAACTGCAAATGCAGCTTATTTATACAATTATAGAAGAACCCACTATACATTTTCTCAAACCGAAGGTTTTCAAGTTATCAGCGAATTCCACCAAAGAATTAAAATTTACACTAAAGAAGGATTTGAATATGCTACTAGGACAATTAGTTATTACAAACCTGATAAAGGTGGTACAGAAAAAATATCCTCACTATCTGCCGTAACATATAATTTACAGGATGGTAAAGTGAAAAAAACTAAAGTTTCTAAAAAAAATATTTTTGATGAGAAATTAAATGAAAATATAAGTCAGAAAAAACTAACTTTTCCAGATATAAAAGAGGGAATTGTTCTTGAATTTAAATATAAATTAACATCCCCATATGAGTACAGTATTGATGATTTAGATTTTCAATATGCAATACCCGTTAAAAAATTTAAAACGAAAATTGAAATACCTGAGTTCTATACATTTAATCAAAGAGCAAAAGGATTTTATTCTATACCTGTAAAAAGAAACTCAAAATATATAGCTCTTGGAAATTTTCGTTTTACTATGAATACACTAGCCTATGAAGCGAAAGATATACCTGCTTTAAAAAATGATGAACCATTCGTGTCAAATGTTTATAACTACAGAGGTGGAATAAAGTTTGAATTAGCAAAAAGAGATTTATTAAAGTTTGGAGGAAGTATTGATTATTTTAATACTAGTTGGGATAAAGTAACTAAACAAATATATCAGGCTCAAAGTTTTGGAGGAGAGTTAAAAAAATCAAGCTATTACAAAGATGATTTAGCAACTTTATTGGCATCTTCAAAGACTGAAATAGAAAAAATAGCAAATATATATCAGTTTGTAAAATCTAAAGTAAAATGGAATGGATATTATGGTAAGTACTCAGACGTTGGTGTAAGAAAAGCATATAAAGAAGGAGTTGGGAATTCTGCGGAGATTAATTTAATGCTAACGTCAATGTTACGAAATGCTGGTATAGAAGCACATCCAGTCTTGGTAAGTTCTAGAAGTAATGGAATTCCTTTATTTCCTACAACTAAAGGATTTAATTACGTGGTTTCTGTGGCTTTTATTGGTGAAAAATATATGCTGTTAGATGCTACAGAACCTTATGCATTACCCAATGTTTTGCCAACAAGAGCTTTAAATTGGAATGGTAGAATTGTACGTAAAAATGGTAGCTCTTCATGGATTCCATTAGTATCCTCTAAGCCAGCTTTGGTAAATCATACTGTTAATGCCAAAATAAATATTGATGAAGGAATTATTGAAGGATTAATCCGATCCAAATACGATAATTTAAGTGCTCTAAACTTTAGAAGTAGGTACAATGTGATGAAGGATGAAGAGGTGCAATCTAAGCTGGAGGAAGATTATAATATAGAAATAGAAAATTTTAGAATTAACAATAAAGCATCGCTAGGAAAACCAATAGTTCGTATGGTGAAATTCTCTTCTGAAGATTTGATAGAAGGAATTAGCAATAAGCTTTATATTAACCCTTTGTTGTTCTTTAATAGAACTGTAAACCCTTTCAAATCAGAAGAAAGAAAGTTTCCTGTTGAATTTGATTCTCCTTGGAAGACAAGCTATATGATATCAATGTCAATACCTGAAGGCTATAGCGTAGAATCCATACCAGAACCTCTAGCTATAGGAATGAGTGATGATATTGGAATCTTTAAAATCCAAGTGAAGCAAACGGGGAATAAGATAAATGTGATGAGTAGCATTGAGTTTAATGAAGTTAAAATTAATCCTTCTCATTATAAAGAATTGAAAGGCTTCTATAAGCAAATGATTGATAAGGAAGCCGAGAAGATTATTTTGGTGAAATCATAAAAAAAAGCCCTCAATATTGAGGGCTTTTTTTTATAAAGAAATTTCATTTGAATTCTTTACTTCGTTAATCGTAAATATAGAATGTGTGCTGCCAATATGTTTGATAGTAGTTAGTTTGGTAACCATAAATTCTCTGTAGGCCTTCATGTCTTCTACATGAATTTTAAGGATGTAATCGTAATCACCACTGACATGGAAACATTCAGAAACTTCATCTAATTTTAAAACCTCTCTTTCAAAGTTTGATAAGAACTCTTTAGAATGTTGCAATAGCTTGATATGACAAAAAATCAAAAAAGATTTATTGATCTTGTCTTTGTCAATCAAAGCAACATACTTTTTTATAATGCCTTCTTTTTCCAATTTTTTAATACGTTCGTAGATTGCAGTAACAGACAGGTTTAATTGTAAAGAAATCTGTTTGTTGGTTTGTTTACTGTCTTTCTGAAGCAAAGCCACTATTTTTTTATCTGTCAAATCTAAATGCATGGTGAAAATATTTCTGTAAAAAATTAAAAATCCAATCAATATTAGTTTTTAAAACTGAATATTAAAACAAAAATAGAAAATAAACCTATATCATTAATTAATCATTGATTTTTAATCATTTTTACTGTTGCTTTGTGAAACTAAAAGCAACCAAAATGAAATTCAATCCTGCAGACAACATTCAAGATTTACAATACTTTGGAGAATTTGGGGGAGTTAATCCGTCGATTTCCGATTCATCTACCTATACATTCTTATCGGCAAAAACAATGTTCGATACTTTTGAAGGAAATGCAGATGGTTGTTACTTATACTCGAGGCATAGCTCACCAAGCAACCTATATTTAGGTGAGGCTTTAGCTGCGATGGAAGGTACAGAGACGGCCAATGTAGCAGCTTCAGGAATGGGAGCAATCACGCCTGTTTTGTTGCAGCTCTGTCAAGCTGGAGATCATATTGTTTCTAGTAGAACTATTTACGGAGGAACCTATGCTTTCTTAAAAAATTTTACTCCAAGAATGAATATTGAAACAACGTTTGTTGACATCACAAAATTAGATATTGTAGAAGCATCAATCACAGAAAAAACAAAAGTACTGTACTGTGAGTCAGTAAGCAATCCTTTGTTAGAAGTTGCAGATATTAAAGGATTAGCTGATTTAGCAAAAAAGCACAATTTAAAATTAGTAGTCGATAATACTTTTTCACCACTATCTATTTCACCTGTAAAATTAGGAGCAGATATTGTTGTGCATAGTTTAACGAAGTTTATCAATGGCTCTTCAGATACTGTTGGGGGAGTTGTCTGTGGAACACAAGAATTTATAGATGAATTAAGAAATGTAAATGATGGTGCTAGTATGTTATTAGGTTCTACCATGGACAGTTTGCGAGCATCTTCGGTTTTAAAAAACTTGAGAACCTTACACATTCGGATGAAACAACATAGTTCTAATGCATTGTTCTTAGCTAAGAAATTTGAAGCAGATGGATTAAAAACAGTTTATCCAGGATTGGCATCGCATCCATCACATCTATTATTTCAATCGATGATGAATGAAGAATATGGGTACGGAGGTATGTTAACCATTGATGCAGGAAGTTTAGATAAAGCGAACGAGTTGATGGAATTAATGCAGCATAAAAATTTAGGATATCTAGCAGTAAGTCTAGGGTTCTATAAAACTTTGTTTTCTGCTCCCGGTTCGTCTACATCTTCAGAAATTCCAGAAGAAGAGCAAATAGAAATGGGATTGTCAGAGGGGTTAATTCGTTTTTCTATAGGTTTAGATAACAACATCGAAAGAACCCATCAGATCATGAAAGAATGCATGTTGGAAGTTGGAATATTGTCTTAAAGAAGAGAGTTCAGGGGTTTAAAAATCTCGAAAAACTCTATCGTAAATACCGCTAAAGAAATCCGAAATACTTCTCCCTTCAAAACGTCTAGCCATGTTGCCCATATTCCAACGGTCGCCTTCTTTGATAAGGATAAAACTCATTAAAGATGAGTTAGGATCGTTTTCATCTAGTAAAGGATAGCGTAAATCTTTGTATACGATTTGTTGAGAATCGGTTGTTGCTAAAGCATAATAATCTTTGCTAAACCATCTGATGGTTTTTAAATCGGGATGATTCATGTTTACCAAATCATGATTTTTTGGAATCAAAATCATTTTATCAGCAGTGTCACTTTTATCAAAAAGAGAATAATAAGTGACGTAATAATTACTATCTGTTTCAGCCACAGCATACCATAAGATGTTGTTCAAAATTGTAGGTTGAGCACTAAATCTATTGTAGGAAATGTTCGCTTTTTTAAATGATTTTTCAAAAACGGAATCCATATAAATCTTGTTTCCAATCGTAAATAACATGTATGCAGAACTCATATAAATACCTGCCTTTGCCCATTTTATTCTTCTCGGATTGGTTCGTTTAAAAAATAGAGCTATGAGCAAGCATAAAAGAAACGGAACTGTGTACATTGGGTCAGCCACAGAGATATTATTAAAAGCGAGTCTATAGTTTGTAAAAGGTAAGAAAAGTTGCGTCCCGTAAGGAGTAAAACTATCTAAAATAGGGTGTGTAAAAATGGATAAGAAGAACAACCAAACCCAATCTTTTAGATTGGTTGTCCCTTTTCTTTTTCCTGAATCATAGAGTTCAGATGTTATAAATCCTATAATTAAAGAAGCAATGAGTGAGAATACAATGGAATGCATAAACCCTCTGTGAAAAGCGAGTTGATCGATTTCATTATTAAAAAACCAATGTCCAATAATCACATCCAAATCAGGGATGGTTCCTCCAATAGCTCCAAAGAGCATGGCTTTATTGCCAACTTTTTTTCCTAAAGCAACTTCTCCACAAGCAGCTCCTAAAACAATTTGAGTTAAAGAATCCATGAGTGCAAAAGTAAATGAATTTTTTGATCAGAAAATTTTCACATGCTGATGAAAAAATTGTATTGACTAATGAAGTGGTTACTGGAGTAAAACTATATTTTGTATTACTTAAAAAAAATATAGTTTCTACAGAAGAAATGTAACCAACTTGATTCATTTGTATAGCTTCTTCAAAAATCGTAACATTACAGAACAAAACCCTCATAGAGGGATTTCGTATTTTTAGTCAAATATTTCATATGAAAAAAGGTAATGAAGTTCCATCATATGAATCTTAATGAATCTAATAAATAAAACATGCAAGACGGTAAGAACCTTTCTAAAATTGAAATTCAAGATCAACACATCATGGAGAATAAGGAATTAAGCTTAACTGAAGCTTTTATTCCTGTGATTATCTTAATGGGGTTTTTAGCGTATAATATTTTTGCTGCAGATGGAGAAATGTTTGGAGAGTATTCGAATCATTATATTCTTTTAATCGGAGGTCTTGTCTCTGCTTTTGTAGGGTTCTACAATAAAGTATCAGTCATTAGAATGTTTTTAGAAATTTGGGAGAACTGGAGAAGTATTACGGTGCCCATTTTTATTCTCTTATTGGTTGGAGCATTAGCCGGAACTTGGTTGGTGAGTGGAGTAATACCAGCAATGGTTTATTATGGGTTACAGGTATTGAGTCCAGCAATCTTTTTACCAGCTTCGGTAATTATTGCGGCCATTATTTCGATAGCCACAGGAAGTTCTTGGACCACCTCTGCTACAGTAGGAATTGCTTTAATTGGAATTGGTAGTGCATTAGGAATACCAACGGGAATGATTGCAGGAGCTGTAATTTCTGGAGCCTATTTTGGAGATAAAATGTCGCCTTTAAGTGATACCACAAATTTAGCACCTGCGATGGCAGGAACAGATTTGTTTACGCATATTAAGTATATGGCTTATACTACAGTTCCTACTATTTTAGTTACACTAATAGCATTTACAATCATGAGTTTTACAATAGATACCTCTGGAAATGCAGATATTAGTAATCTATTAAGTACCATTGATCAAACCTTCTATATAAGTCCTTGGTTATTCGTTGTGCCAGCTGTAGTGGTAGGAATGATTCTTTTAAAAACAAAACCTCTTGTTGCTTTAGGCGCGGGAGTAGTTTTGGCAGCAATTTTTGCTTTTATTTTTCAGGCTGATGTATTGGCAAACTTATCAGATTCAAATACTGAATCAGTACTCAATGCAGTTTTCTCAAGCACTCAAATAACTACAGATAATGAAACCCTAACACAGTTGTTTAATGCTGGCGGAATGGGAGGAATGACATGGACAATCTTACTAATTGTTTCTGCGATGGTTTTTGGAGGTGTAATGGATGCTATTGGTGCTTTAGCTAAATTGACAAAAGCGTTGTTGTCCATGGCAAGTTCAATCTTTGGTTTGTTTGCAAGTACAGTAGTAAGCTGTTTAGGGTTGAATGTTATTGCTTCAGATCAATACTTAGCTTTAGTAATTCCTGGTAAGATGTTTAAAAAAGCCTATAAAGACAGAGGCCTAGCACCTGAAAATCTAAGTAGAACCTTGGAGGATTCTGGTACTGTAACTTCGGTGTTGATTCCTTGGAATACTTGTGGAGCTTATCAATCGGGAGTATTAGGAGTAGGAGTGGGAGAATATTTCTTCTATGCTATTTTTAACTGGCTTTCTCCTTTTATGACTTTGATGTTTGCAGCGTTTAAAATTAAAATCAGGCAATTAGCTACTGCTAAATAAACCAGTTCCAAACCAATCCAAAACGAATGGTTAAATCTCTATATGGATAGTTCGGTGCAGCGAAGTAATTTCTAGTTCCAATATTAGACAAGGCATTCTCTACTCTAAAATAAATGCGAGTTCTTCTTATTTGAGCATTAAAGAATAAGTCTACTGTAGAAAAACCGATATCATCTGTATTTTGCAATGTAAACTCTGCTAACAAAGGATTGTAAGCATTGGCCTTATACTCCGTAAAGAACTTAAATGTTGCTCCTATTTGAACCTTCATAGGTTTTCCTTTAAACCAGTAATCGGAATAGTACAAAGTATTTCTTGTAACAAATTCGGGCACTCTAAAAACTGAATTTCCGCCACTTACATTTTGGTACATAATAGTATTGTCTAAAGCAAAACTTTTGTACTTGAACTCTCGAGAAGCTTTTACCTTTAAATATGTAACATTTTCAGAAGATTGATGAGGTAAGTTGTCATCTCCAAAATAGGTGTAGTTTTCAATATTGGTTAAATTAGCATTGGCAGTAATCCATTTAGAGTTAAATTCAAAACCTAAGTTTTGAGTTCGGACATTGTCGAAATCATTTTCCCAATTGTATTCGTTGTATACGCTTTGATGCAGTAAAAAATTAAAGTTTGGCGATTTAGAATTGAGTAGAATACTTGCTTTAAGACTAAACAAGCTGTCTATTTTATAAGACAAACTTCCGTTTAAATTTGTGCCTGATAATCTTCCATTTCCTGGCGTAATTTCACCTGTAGCATCTAGGTGGAAGTTTTTAACTTTAGCCTTCCAGTCTGCACCAAAAGAAGCAGCATTTCCTTCTAACTTTCTTTTTGTAATTCCACTTGTTTGGTTGATGATATCACTGTAACCATACGAATAATTCATTAAATTCGATTTTACTCGAAAAGTTCCTAAGATGTATTTCGAATTAAACTCTATAAAGAATTGGTTCTTTAAGAATGTGCTTTCTGTTCTGTCTCTAATCGCTCCAGAGAAACTAGTCGTTCCTAATAGTACTGTTGGAGCATCTTGTCTGAATTCATAGTATTTCCCTTCACTTAAAAAGACATGTCCTATTTTAAGATTTGTAAAATTGTTCTGGTTTACAGAATCCTTTGAAGCTAAGATTTTATAATCGTGTTGAAAAAACAATCGAGTTCCTTCTAATGAATTTTCTGTATTCTCTAGATTTACGTCTAATCTAGCTCTGTCTGTAAAATTAGGGTCGTTATTTATAAAAGCATCAAGTGCATCAGTAGTTAGTCCACCACTTTCTTCGCTTAGTAAATCTTGAGTAGCAATATGACCTTTTAAGGTATACTGCCCTTTTTGTGTTTCATAGCGAAAAGAGGTCCTGAAATTCCCTTGACTTATTAACGATTCTCTATAAGTACCCAAAGAACGTAATCCTTTGTAGGTTATAGACATATTAAACCTTTTTGTAAAGTTTACCGTAAAAAAAGACTCTAACAATTGCCCCTGTTCCAAGGTGGATAGAAACATAATTTCTGAAGTCGGTGTAGGAACATGATAGTAATCAATGTCTTCAATACCCATGTAGAAAGACTGTTTGGATCTAAAACCGATATCTGGACGTGAGCTTATTTTATTAAAACTGTACCCAAGATTATTGGATTGTTGCCCAATGTTATGAAAAGGCAATAATTCGAAATTATCTTTTCGCAAGAAATTGAATTTATAATGCTTTTGTAAAGTCAGCGTAGTATCAATATACGTGGTGTCTTTAAGGAGGGAAATAATTTTATAATCGGTATATTTTGTTTTACCAGTGAGTTTTACTTTTACTGATCTCTGATTTCTGAGGCTATCATTTCCATTGAGATTTGTTATTCCATTTCTTTCTTTTACTTGTGAAAAGAGAGATACAGACAGAAATAAAAACAAAAAAGTAAAAGCGAAAAGTATTCTTTTCATTGAACAAAATTAATATGAGCAAAAGTAAACTTTTAAACGTAAATGAATTCAATAAATTATTTTGAAAATGTTAATTTAGTCGGATGCTAAAAAGTAATTATAGTGGTTGTAAACTAGAGGCTGGAACAGATGAAGCTGGAAGAGGCTGCCTTTGTGGTCCTGTAGTAGCAGCGGCGGTTATTTTGCCAGTTGATTTTCAGCACGAGTTATTGAATGATTCCAAACAAATTTCTGAAGCAAAAAGAAAGGTGTTACGGCCAATTATAGAGAAAGAAGCATTGGCTTACGCAGTTGCTTTTATAGATAATGAAGAGGTGGATAAGTTAAATGTTTTGCAAGCATCTATCACTGGAATGCATCGTTCAATAGACAGTTTGGGAATGACACCTGAATTTATTATTGTTGATGGTAATAAGTTTAGGAATTATAAAAACATTCCTCATGAAACGATTGTTAAAGGAGATGCTAAGTACAAAAGTATTGCAGCTGCATCAATTCTAGCAAAAACCTATAGAGATGATTTTATGGAAAAAATTCATCTAGAATTTCCAGATTATAATTGGAAAAAAAACAAAGGGTATCCTACAAAAGAGCATCGTAATGTGATACAAAAATTAGGAGTTACAAAATATCATAGAAAAACATTTAAGCTTTTGCCAACACAATTTCGGCTCAATTTTTGATGATGAAATGTAAGATAAAAGCATCTATCTTTAAGCCTAGTTAATTTTTTTTAAACTATTTTAAGGGTAAAATGGTGTTTTTACGTCTCTAGTATAATATAAAGTTAATTCAAGTATGAAGCATTTAAAGCTAATTTCTGTTGTATTGTTTTTTATTTTAACTAATTTAAAAGCTCAGAATGCTTATTGGAAGTTAAATAAAGAGAAAACCAAGCAAGGTAAAGAATCTGTACGAAACAATTTAAATGAAGAAAGCTACCAGTTATATACGTTAGATATTAATGTGTTAAAATCAGAGTTAGAACAAGGAATTAGTTCAAAATCAGGTTCTATTATAAGCTTTCCAAATCAATACGGAAAAATGGAGAAGTTTTCAATCTACGAAACTTCCGTTCTTGCTCCTCATATTGCAGTAAAATATCCTAATATTAAAACGTATAGAGGGTATGGAGTTGACAATTCTGAATCAAGAATTCGTTTTAGTATTACTCCGCAAGGAATACAAGCGATGACCACTCACCCAAATAAACCTAGTGTTTATACAGTTCCAACTAAAATGAATACAGATACATACATCTCTTATGATCCTACAGCGAGAAAGGAAAAGCTGGAGGGGTTTGAATGTCTTACAGATGTAGTTGTAAAAGATAAGGATGTTATCAGTCTTGATAATAAAGATAGGGCTCCTAACGATCAAACTCTTAGGATTTTTAGAATAGCTATTTCTACTACTGGAGAATATACTCAAAGATGGAATGATGGAGATGATTCTAATGGAATTGACTCAGAAGATGCTTTTGCACAAGTAGTATCTTCTATTAATAGAATGAATGAAATTTATGAAGTGGATATGGCTATTAGGTTCCAATTAGTAACAGGAGCTGAAATTGTATATCCTAACGCGTTATTAGATCCCTATGATGATGATGATACAAATGATTTAAATGAAGATTTACAAATAACTTTATCCTCTATGGTAGGAGAAGAAAACTACGATATTGGACATCTATTTCATGTACATGATTCTGGAAGATACAAAGGAGATGCTGGATGTATTGGTTGCGTATGTGAAGATGGGGCTAAAGGAAGTGGATATTCTTCTCATAATTTTTTAGGAATTGATGGAGGACTGTATATGACGGATTACTTTGATGCAGACATTTTACCTCATGAAATAGGACATCAAATGGGAGCTAATCATACGTTTTCTTTTAGGAATGAAGGCCATGGAGTTAATGTTGAACCTGGGAGAGGCTCAACATTAATGGGGTATGCTGGTTCTTCTAAGGATGATTTGATATTTACATCTTTACCTTACTTTCATTATATGAGTATCGAACAAGTATTAACAAACATAACATCTGATCCTAATAATTGTTGGACATCAATTGCTATTCCTAATAGTCCACCAATAGCAGATGCTGGAATAGATTATACAATTCCTGCAGGTACTGCTTTTGTTTTAGATGGTTCTAAAAGTATAGTTTATGGCAATCCTCCTTTATATACATGGGAACAAATAGATGATGGAGTTACTACATATGAAACTTTTGGACCAACAGTGACAGGAGGTCCAATGTTTAGATCTAAATCTCCGAGCAGTAATCCCAAGAGGTTCATGCCAAATTTATTAAGAATAATTTTGGGTAATCTTACAGAAACTAACCCTTCAGCCAATGAGTTCTCATGGGAAACCGTACCTACAGTGACGAGATTCTTGAATTTTGCACTAACTGTAAGAGATGATGTAAGAAGTAAAGGTAGATATCCTCAAGTTGATTCGGACGTTATGATTGTTTTGGTAGAGGATACCGGTTCTCCTTTTGCTGTAACATCTCAGGCTACTTCTGTAGTATGGGAAGAAAAAGAAATTAAAACTGTTACTTGGGATGTAGCTGGAACTGATGGAGGAACTATAAATACACCAACAGTAAATATTCTATTGTCTACAGATGGAGGATATACATACCCTTATTTGTTAGCATCTAATGTGAGTAACGATGGTAGTCATGATATTACTGTTCCTGAAATCTTATCTATGCAGACTACAACAGCAAGAGTTATGGTGGAAGGAAATAACAATATTTTCTTTGCAATCAATAGCACTAATTTTACGGTACAAAATGCAACAGCCTCTTTAGATGAAAGTTCTTTAAATTCATTTAGGATGTTTCCAAATCCTTCAAGTGGATCATTTCATGTAAGCTTTGATACGACTGATGAAAAAGTGAGTATTCAGGTTTCAGACTTGAAAGGTACCATAATCAAAAATTTAGATTATAACAATGTGGGAGTAAGGTTTTCTAAAAGAGTAGAGTTAGATGCTATTTCAAAAGGGCTTTATATTTTTCAAATTACCAATGGAAAAAAATCCGTTTCTAAAAAAATACTGATAGAATAACTATAAAAGAAATTTTTCTACTTGAAACTCATTTTTAAAATGATTGAGAATTTTTTCTTTTATTTCATCTAGGTTGGTTTTCTTATTAAGTTCGGCTTTTAGAGAAGTAACGGCTTTTCCTCGAATACCACATGGAATTATATTGTCAAAATATCCTAAATCTGTATTGACATTTAATGCAAATCCATGCATGGTTACCCATCGACTACTTCGGATTCCCATAGCGCATATTTTTCGAGCAAAAGGAGTTCCAACATCCAACCAAACACCAGTTTCACCAGGGCTTCTTTCTCCTTTTAAATTGTATTCTGCAATGGTTTTTATAATCACTTCTTCAAGTAAACGTAGATACTTATGGATGTCAGTAAAAAAATTTTCTAAATCGAGAATAGGATATCCTACAATTTGCCCAGGTCCGTGATATGTGATGTCACCCCCACGATTAATTTTATAGTAAGTAGCTCCTTTTTCAATCAACTGCTTTTCATTGATTAAAAGATTGCTAAAATCACCACTCTTACCTAAAGTATATACATGTGGGTGTTCTACAAATAAGAAATAATTATCAGTTTTAGTAGTTGTACTTAGTTTTCTGTTTTCTCTTTTTACTTGAATTATTTCATCTAAAAGAGAAGTTTGATAATCCCAAGTGTCCTTGTAGTCTTTAGCTCCTAAATCCTGTACTATTATTTTTCTGTTCATACGAATAATGCAAAGGTAAATATTTCCTTATATTTGAAGGTTAAATAATTATATCAATATTTAGGTTACTATATGAAATTTTCAAACCCCTTCAAAGTTGCATTACTTTCCTTGTTTATTAGTTTTTCTTTAAACGCTCAAAATTCTTATTGGACTTTGAATGATGATGAAGAAACTAAGGTGAATAAGCAGTCAACTAAGAACAATGTAGATTTAGACGAAGAAAAGTATAAAATTTTCACGTTAAATATTAATGCATTTAAATCTGAATTAAAAAAAAGTATTACTTCTAAATCGAGTCCAATAATTAGTTTTCCAAATCAATATGGAGAGTTGGAAACTTTTTCAGTTGCTGAAACTCAAGTGTTAGCTCCGCATGTAGCAGCCAAATTCCCAAATATAAAAACCTACATTGGATATGGTATTGATAATCCAGGTTCTAGAATTCGTTTTAGTGTGAGTCCACAAGGAGTGCAAACAATGACTTCTTATGTAGATAAACCAGTTGTTTTTACAGTTCCACAAGGGAAGAATACCACATCATATATTTCTTATGATAAAAGTGCTAGAAAAGGATATGTAAAAGATTTTCAGTGTTTAACCGATGACTTAAAGAGTAATGATGGAGGTTCAAGTAGAGGTTTAATGAGTAGGCCTCCAAATGACCAACTACTTCGTACGTTTCGCCTTGCCGTTTCAACTACAGGTGAATATACTGCAAGATGGGATGATGGGAATAATGCAAATGGAGATGCAAAAGCAGATGCTCTGGCACAGGTTGTGTCTACCGTAAATAGAATGAATGAAGTTTTTGAACTTGATATGGCTATTAATTTTCAATTGGTTACTGGAACTGAGGTTATATATAATGATGCAGCAATAGACCCATATACTGGAGACTTAAATGATGAAGTGCAATCTGCCTTAACTGCTAATGTAGGTGAAGCGAATTATGATATAGGTCATTTATTTCATAATGCAAATAATAATGGAAATGCTGGCTGCATAGGATGTGTTTGTGAAGATGGAAGTAAAGGAAGTGGTTTTTCTTCACATACTTTTGCGCCAGATATTGATGGGAACCCTTATTTGACTGATTACTTTGATATAGATTATGTTCCGCATGAAGTAGGTCACCAAATGGGAGGAAATCATACTTATTCGTATGTTAGTGAAGGGACAGGAGTAAATGTAGAACCAGGAAGTGGTACAACCATTATGGGATACGCTGGAATTACTGGAGAAGATGATGTTCAAAATCATTCAGACCCCTATTTTCATTACTCTAGTGTTGAACAAATTTTAAATAATATTATGTCAAGTCCTAATAATTGTTGGACATCAACAGCAATCTTTAACGATCCTCCTGTAGCGGATGCTGGGATAGATTATACAATTCCTGCTGGGACTGCTTTTGTTTTAAAAGGTTCTGGAACAACATCTGGAAATAGTACATTAAAATACATCTGGGAGCAAATAGATGATGGAGTTAGTACTTCTGATAATTTTGGACCAACCAAGACTGACGGAGCTATTTTTAGATCTAGACCTCCTACTGTTGAATCCAATAGATACATGCCTGTCTTATCTAGAGTAATTGGAGGACAACTTACCGAAACGAATCCAAGAACGACAGATTTTAATACTTCGTGGGAAACAGTATCTACTGTTACACGAGTACTAAATTTTGCATTAACTGTAAGAGATGAAACTAAAGGAAAGGGACAATACCCTCAAACAGATTCTGATCTAATGAAAGTTTTTGTAACTGATACTGGAGCCCCTTTTGCTATAACATCTCAGACTACTGCTGTAACTTGGACGGAAGCA
>Ga0115559_1000062_pt1 | contig 69702 bp, 53 predicted proteins | sample COGITO_mtgs_1105_3_FD_87281 | JGI IMG/M metagenome (GOLD analysis project Ga0115559, IMG submission 87281) | Pelagic marine microbial communities from North Sea - COGITO_mtgs_110506 | ecosystem: Environmental > Aquatic > Marine > Epipelagic | place: Germany:Helgoland, sampling site Kabeltonne... | reverse complement strand
CTTTATTAACATTCAATTTAGAATTACCAGAAGAATTTATAATTACAAATAATATCAGTGACACTATAGACACCCCAAAACCTATGGTTAATAATTTTGATATTGTAAATTTCTTTTTTTTAATTGGTACATCCATACATATTCTATTTTTGCAAACTAACAAGTAATTACTATGCCAAAAACATAAACCAATGATTTACAATTATTTAAATTTAATTACTTTAGAGGAGGTGTTCGGTTTTGATACAGTTCCTGTACGTGTGCAGTACAGTTTTATGGACTTGTAAATTAGCTCATAACAATTGTGTAGAAAAGAATTTGAAATTCTTAAATTTGAATCATGCCTAAAAAAAACTTTAGCATATTAATCATTGATGACGATGAAGACGTATTAACTGCGCTACGTTTATTATTAAAACCTATAGTAAATACGGTTGTTGTTAACAAAAACCCGAATACTATAAATGAGCTATTAAGAAAGCATCATTTTGATCTAGTCATTTTAGACATGAATTTTAACGGTGTAATAAATACTGGAAATGAAGGTATTTATTGGCTAAAAAAAATTAAGGAAATCAATTCTAAAATAGATGTTATTCTAATAACTGCTTACGGAGATATTGATCTTGCTATTAGATCTTTAAAAGAAGGAGCATCAGATTTTATTGTTAAACCATGGAATAATGATAAAATAACAGCGTCAATAAAATCATTGTTAATTAAAAAGAAACCTAAAAAATCAAGTAATCTAGATACTAAAGAAGGGTTGAAAATTATTGGTTTGAGTGATGTAATGAGTGGCATTTTTTTTAAAATTAGTAAAGTTGCACCTACTGATGCCAATATCTTAATTCTTGGAGAAAATGGAACAGGGAAAGATTTAATAGCACAAGCCATTCATGAAAACTCTAATAGAAAAAACAAACCTTTTATTAAAGTTGATGTGGGATCATTAACTACATCATTATTTGAAAGTGAACTATTTGGATATAAAAAAGGTGCGTTTACAGGCGCTAATGAAGATCGTATTGGAAGGTTTGAAGCTGCTAACGGAGGAACACTGTTTTTAGATGAAATTGGAAACATTACACTCAATCAACAAGCACGTTTATTAAGTGTATTGCAAAACAGGCAAATTGTGCCAATAGGTTCTAACATTCCCATAGATTTAGATATTAGATTGCTATGTGCAACAAATCTGAGTTTAACTGACCTTGCAGACGAACATAAATTTAGAAAAGATCTTATTTATAGAATTAATACGGTAGATATTATTGTACCGCCTTTAAGAGATCGTGGTACAGATATTACATTAATTACCCATTATTTTATTGATCTTTATGCAGAAAAATATTTTAAAGAACCTTTTAAGCTAACTCCAGAATTTATTAAAAAGCTCAAAAGTCATTCGTTTCCTGGAAATGTAAGAGAACTTCAATATGTGTTAGAGCGCTCTGTTATTATGGCAGAAGGCAATACGTTAGATGCTAATGATTTAGTATTTTCTGCTATAGAAAGACCATCAGTAGCAACAGCAAAACAATCTACCAATCTTGAGGTTTTAGAAAAGAACACCATATTAAATGTAATTGAAAAAAATAATGGTAATATTTCAAAATCTGCCAAAGAATTAGGTATTACGCGTACAGCTTTATATCGTAGACTCAATAAATATGATATATAAATCTTTTTTCTTCTTTTTATTTTTAAGGATTTTAATACTGTTAAGCTCTTTATCAGTAATTGTTTTGGGTATTAATTATAAAATGAACTATGTCATTTTTATTGGTGTATTAATTACAGTCATTGTATTCTATGATCTCTACAAATTTGTAACCAGACGATTTAAAGAAATTGATGACTTTTTTGAATCTATAAAATACCGAGACTTTTCACGAGGGTATAGTGAAAAACATGGATCAAAAGATATTAGAAGTTTGCATAGTGGATTTAACCTCGTAAACAAAACATTTAAAACTATTAATAACGAACGTCAAGCCCAATTTCTTTATTTACAGAAAATTTTGGATATGGTAGACGTTGGTATTATTGCGTATAATTTAGAAACTGGCGATGTGCTTTGGGTTAATGATACCATTTTAAACACCTTAGATTTACCATCATTTAAGAATATTCGATTTGTTGAAAAACGTAAAAAACTACTATTTGATAAAATTTTTGAAACGTATCACAATAATCAAAAATCAATAAATATAGATATCAATGAAGAAAATTTGAAAGTGCTTATTTCAAATACAATTTTTCAAGTAGAAGAAAATGCTTTTAAGCTTGTTGTAATGCAAAACATAGAAGATGCATTAAATAAAAATGAGTCAGAATCTTGGAAAAAATTATTAAGTGTTATGACTCATGAGATAATGAATAGCATAGCTCCAATCTCATCTTTATCAGAAACGCTACAAACAGAAATTTCAAATAAAATCAATAATCCAAAGACTAATAATTTAGATTTAGACGACATCAATGATGGTATTAACAGTATAAAAAAACGAAGCGAAGGGTTAATGAAATTTGCAAAAACCTATCGCACATTAAGTAAAGTAACTCATGTAAATAAATCCAAAATTTTGGTAGATGAGTTACTTAAAAATATAAAAAACCTTCTAGAACCATCATTAACTAAGAGCAATATTAAGTTAGAATTTCATAACAAAAATCCAAAATTAAAACTAAATATTGACACGCATTTAATTGAACAAGTACTTATAAACTTAATTATAAATGCGCGAGATGCCTGTGAAAATATAGCAAATTCAAAAATTTTAGTTTCAGCAGAAGAATATAAAGAATCTGTTCAGATTAAAGTTATTGATAATGGTAAAGGAATTCCCTCAGAAATTTTAGAAACTATTTTTATACCATTCTATAGCACTAAAAAAACAGGAAGTGGTATTGGACTTAGCTTATCTAAACAAATTATGACTCTTCATAATGGTCGTCTTCAAGTACAAAGTAGCGAAGGACAAGGCACAGTAATGAGTTTAAATTTTTAATTTTAAGCTATTTAACAATAAAATAATTACTTGTGATGATTTTTACTCTCACAAAAGAATAACTTAAAGTAGATAACAAACAACTCCAATAAAAAATACACACAGATGGATTGTTGAACTATTGATTTGTCCGTTTCATCAATTATTTCCAACAAAAAATTAAAGTCCCAAACTACATTTGATGTAATTAAAATATAAAAATTACATTTTATGAAATCATTTATCACAAAAGCTTTGCTGGTATTGTTTATAATAACTGTATCATCAAGCGTCTTAGCACAAAAAAAGAAAAGCGGAATTATATCTTATGAAATGTTAGTAAGCTATAATTTTGAAGGAGTTTACGATCATCCAAAATGGGATATGTTAATTAATAAATTACCCAAAAAAGCAATCTCTTATTTCGATTTAACTTTCAATGAAAAGAAAGCACTTTACGCAGAAAATATCTCAAAAAGAGAACCAATATCTGGATATTTACAAGTTGCAATAGAAAAAGTTGGCGAAAAAAAAGGACCTAAAGAAACACTGAGAAAAGTTTTTACTGATTTAGTAAATAATAAAAAATTAGAAGAGGTAGAATTTATGACAAGAGAATTTCTTATTGAATCTAAACTTGAGGTATTACCTTGGAAAATAACCACAGACAAAATTAAAGTTTTAAATTATGTATGTACAGGTGCAGAATTAAAAGATGGTGATGATACTATTGTCGCTTATTTTACATCAGAAATACCTGTGTCAATTGGCCCTGATAAATACAATAGTCTTCCTGGTGCAGTATTAGCTGTTGAGAAAAACGGAGAGCTAATGATTTTAGCAACTTCAGTTGAAATAAAAGATGTTGAAGTTGAAGAGCTTAAAAAGCTAAAGAGAAGAAAGTTTCTTTCATCTAAAGAGTTTGATATTATAAAGAAAGATAAGATAGAAGAATTTAATAGAACTTTATTATCTAGAAACAACAAAAATAAAAAGGGTAAGCAATAAATTTCTTATCAAAGCTTAAAACTTAATTTTTCACTTATGAGAAAAATAATATTTCTTTGTTTTTTAGGATTTTCTTTGCCTTTTTTTTCTCAAAACACATTGGAAGGCAAAATAGTTGATGAACTAAATGCTCCTTTAGAAAATGTAACCATCGTTTTATTAGAACCGGAAGATGGCTCACTTAAATACTATGGAATGAGTAACTATAAAGGTTTATATCAAATAAAAGCGATAAAAAATGGTATATACAAACTACAAATTTCTTATGTAGGTATGGAAGCTGTTAACCAAAACATTACTTTTTCTGATGATAAATTAAAGACCCTGCCAGATGTAATAATGAAAACATCCTCTTTAGATGAAATAATTCTAAAAATAGAAACGATGCCACTAAAATTTAAAAGTGACACATTAGAATATAATACCAAATTTTTTAAAACAAGAAATGGTGCAAGAGTTGAAGAATTATTATCGAGTTTACCTGGGATTAAAGTTGATAGAAACGGAAATATTAAAGCCAATGGAGAAGATGTAACAAACATATTAGTTGATGGTAAAAAGTTTTTTGGTAACGATCCAAAAGTTGCCACCAAAAACTTACCTGCTGAAGCTTTAAAAAAAGTGCAAATATTTGATAAAAAATCAGAAGAAGCTGAGTTTACAGGAATTGAAGACGGAGTTCGAAATAAAACCATCAACTTACTTTTAAAAGAAGAATTTAAAAGCGGTTACTTTGGTAATGCAGAAACAGGTTTAGGTACTAATAAAACCTATAAAGTAGATGGCAAATTATTTCGTTTTTCGACAAAAGTACAAACAGCGCTGCTATTACTTGGTAATAACATTAATGATTTCGGTTATACAAACAGAGCGAATAATACTTTTGGAGAAGACGTAAAAGGAAATAATAAATCACTTGCTGGGGGTTTAAATCTTTCTTATAGTAAATCTGATAACAACAGGTATTTTATGAGTTATTTGGGTAACCAAGTAAAAAAAGATTTAAATCAAAATAATACTACAGAGAATTTTTTAAACCAAGGAGTTTATTCACAATTTCAAGACCTTATTGAAGATAAAAAAGAGAGTGATCATAATTTTAATTTTGGTGTAAGACAAGATTTTAATAGACGAAATAGATTAATTATTGATTCAGACTTATCTATGGGAAATACAGATTTAAACAGTGAAAGTATCATAAATTCTGAACTAAATTCTACTCCTGTTAATCGTTTTAACAATACGGCATTTGACGATCAAAAAGAGATTGATTTTAATATAAGATCATCCTTTGTGTCAAAATTTAAAAACAATAAAACTCAATTTAGAATTCGTTCGCAATATTTTTATAAAAGAAATAAATCTGATTTAAACTTTTTAAATAATAGTATAACTTTTGATCCAACATCAGAAGTAATTGAGACAATAAATAGAAATGATAATGTTTCAACAAAACAAGCGATCATAAGTCCTGCTTTTGTCTATAAATTAAATAAATCTTGGTCGTTCGATTTTGGAAATACTTTTCAAACAAAAAAAGAATCACTAAAAAGATTTGAGTACAATTTAGAAGCAAATAGTAGTATAGATAATCTTTTTAGCACAAAACAAAATAACATTAACCCATTTTTGTCAATTAAGAAAACAGTTGGTAATAGTTTTTTAGATGTATCTCTAAATGCCACAATTCGTACTTTTGATAAAGTACTTAATGGAATCTCTTTAGATAGAGAAAAATACGCTTACTTTTTACCAAGTTTATCGTATAGAAATAATTATAGGAGTGGAAGAAAAATAGAAGCACGTTATTTTACCTCTTTAAAAATGCCATCAGCAGATCAATTATTTCCAATATTAAATACCATCAACCCTGCATCTGTTTATGTGGGTAATTTAGATTTGGCTCCAGAAATTAGACATACTTTTTCTACACAGTGGTCTGTTTTTGATCAATTTAGTTTTACTTCATTCACGGCACGTTTAATGGGTAATTACACCAAAAATTATACAAGCTTTTTACAAACTGTCGATGATAATTTTGTAAGAACTATAAAGCCAATTAATACAAGTAATCAAAAAAATATTAGCTTGTTCCTTGATTATTCAAGGCCTATACCTAGATTAGGTTTAGAGATGTCTATAAGTCTTGATGAAAGTTTAGGTAGAACAATAGGATTTATAAATGATCAAGAAAATATAAATACCAATTTAAATCATAACTTTGGTGTCAGTTTTCAAAACAGAAATAGAGATAAATGGCGTTTAGATTTTGGCGGCGTATATTCAATTAATAGGATTAATTTTTCAATTTCAGAAATTCAAGATAATATCTTAAATAATATGAATTATAATTTAAATCTCGGATTTACCCCAAATAAAAAATGGAATTTTGAACTTAATAGCAATGTGTTTATTTTTGATTCACAAATAGCTGACAGTAAAACTGTTGTGCCTTTAATAAAAGCAGAGGTAAGTTATTATTTTATGGAAGCAGAAAGAGCTTCAATTAGCTTAAGTGGATTTGATTTACTAGGTAAAAACAAGGGTTTTCAACAAACTAGCATAGATAATTATATTTCAAGAACTCAGTGGAATACACTCCAACAATATTTTATGCTTAAATTTAAATGGCGAATTGGAAGGTAAAATAGGATTCATGAAAAAACAGAAGCACTTTTGGATTATTATTTTATCAGGATTATGCATTGGTATTTTACTAAATGTTAAGTTAGTTTGGTATTATGCTGACCTGTTTCAAAGTCAAAATATTTCTGAAATAGCCCCAAGAATTTTAAAAAGATTTTACATAGGTCTAAAAGACGTAGCATCTCAGTTTTTATTATTTACAATCATTGCATTTTATAATTATTCTTGGAAAGATTTTTTTCTAAAAAGAATCTTTCTAAACAGGGGTAAAAAACAAAAAATTACATTCATAATTTTTACGAATTTAATTTTGTTACTTGTTTTATTATACGCTGATTATATAATTGAAAAAAAAATAGATCCATCATTTAGTGGACACTTATTGATTTATTATATCATGAAATATATATGGACTGTCATAATTGCGATTATAATGCCCTATTTTATGATTCAAAATCAAAAAACAATCACTGCAGAAAAAAACATCATAAAGCTAAGAGAAGAAAAATCTCGTGCAGAATTAGTTGCACTAAAAGAACAAATAAGTCCACATTTTTTTTTTAACACTTTAAGTACTTTAAACTCTATTATTAGAAATGAAAAAAAAGAAGTTGGTCTAGATTTTATAGAAAATATGTCTAATACTTATAGATATATTTTAACTACTGGGCAAGACGATTTAGTGACACTTGGCGAAGAGTTGAATTTTGTTAAATCTTACGTATATCTTTTGCAAAAAAGATTTGGAGAGAAACTTAAAATTGATATTAAAGTTGATAAATTATTTTATACTAAAAGAATTCCTCCTATGGCATTACAACTATTATTTGAAAATGCTATTCAGCACAATATCATTACAAAAAAATTACCTTTAGAGGTTAGAGTTCGTGTAGAAAATAATAGGGTGGTGGTAGCTAATGATTTGCAAATAAAAAAGGATGTTCAAACTTTTGGAATTGGACTTAATAACTTGCGAAATCGTTATAAACTACTAACAGAAAGAGCTGTAGAAATTATAAGTAATGACTCTGAATTTATTGTAAAATTACCCATTTTATGAATGTAATTATTGTAGAAGATGAGCAAGGTGTATTGCAAAACCTTATAGATGTTTTAAAACAAGTAGAGCCATCAGTTGTAATATTGGAAACTTTTGAAACAATTAGTGAAACTGTAGATTGGCTAAAAAAAGGAAATACTCCAGATTTAGGTTTCTTTGACATTAGAATTGCAGATGGTAGTTCTTTTGAAATTTTCGAAAAAATCTCTGTTACTTTTCCTGTTATTTTTACTACAGCATATGATGAGTTTGCTCTAAAAGCTTTTAAAGTTAATAGTGTTGATTACTTGATGAAACCTATTAACAAAGAAGAATTAAGAAACGCTATAAATCGCTATAAAAGTTTATTCAAAAAAGAAAATATCACTATTAATCAAAATGAGTTATTAAAAGCGATACAAACACTAAAAACAAATCTTAAGACATATAAAGAAATTTTTTTAGTCTATGTTAAGGATAAAATTTTGCCTATACCTGTAGATAGCATTGCTTATTTTTATTTAGAAAATGAAATGGTAACTTGTATCACTTACACAAATGAAAAGTATAATATAGAAAAATCATTAGATAATATTCAAAGTCAGTTAAATCCACAAATCTTTTTTAGAGCAAATAGACAATATTTGGTGTCTCGAAAATCTATAAAATCTGCAGCTGTTTATTTTAATAGAAAACTTAAATTAGAAATAGAACCCAAAAGTCCTTCTGAAATTATCATTAGTAAAGTAAAATCTTCTGAGCTTAAAAAATGGCTCACATTAACACAATAAAATGGGTTTACATGGATGTTTAAACCCTAGATTTGTCCGTTTCAACTTTTTTTTACTCTTCTCATTTTATCTGGAAGATTATTTTTATACATTTAAAATGTAAATCATAAACTTAAAATCATGAAAATAACAATAAGCCGCCCTTTCTTAGTCGCTTTATCACTATTATTCTTCGCTTGTGAAGCCAAAAGCCAGAATATCGAACCTAAATATGGAGAATATGAGGTAGGTTTTCGAGTAATTAGAACTACTGATAACTCAAGAGTTTATAAAAAAATAGGTGACAAAGAATATGGTCCAAGACCAATGCAAATTTATGTTTGGTATCCTGCCAAAAAATCGAATAATGAAGTAATTAAATTAGAGGATTATATGGTATTGGGTATTACTGAAGAAACTCTTGCTAAACCTACTGACGGGCATTATACAGCTGCTTTAAATTTGTATAGTAGCATAACAGGAGATGCAGAAAAAACAAAAACACTCTTCAAGCACAAATACAAATCGAAAGACCAGCCATCAGCTATAGACCAAAAATTTCCCCTCATTTTATATGGAGCAGCACAATCTTCAAGCGGTTTTGGAAATATTAGACTTTGTGAACAACTTGCAAGTTATGGTTATGTTGTAGTATCTGTTGCCTCAAAAAACTATTTCAACCGAGATATGCCTTTAAATATTGAAGGTGCACAGGCGCACACTAGAGACCTAGAATTTGCATATGGTGTTATGCACGATTTTCCATTTGTGGACACCAAACAAGTAGGAGCGTTTGGATTCAGCTTTGGTGGTCTCAATATCATCAACTTCGCGCTTCTAAATCCTAATGTAAAAGCGGTAGTTTCATTAGATGGTTCAATACCACTAGGTTATGGCTTAGGTATCTACGACTCTTTTGAGTTAACAGATACCAAAAATCTTAGAGCTGATTTTTTAGCATTCAACGGTCATAAATTTGGAAAAGAACGAAATGCTGATGGTAATTTAAAGTATAGGATGTATGATGAAATGACATTTGCCAACGGATATGTTTATTGGTTAAAAGATATGCTTCACACTTCATTCAGCTCAAACAACCTATTATTTTTCCCTAAAGACGAGCGTGTACAGCGAGCTTATACAGATATAGCCAACAGAACTGTAGATTTTATGAATATGAAGTTTAAAGGCAGTAAAGACTTTGAAGCTAACTTTAAAAATACCTCAAAAGATTTATACGATGAATTCCAATGGAAAGCTGCTGCTTCTGGCCCTTTGGTTGCTAAAAAAGATTTCATTGACTATGTAAAAGAAAATGGCATTGATAAAGCCAAGAAAGTATATGAGGAGACCAAGGCAGATTTTCCTGATTATGTACTTTTTGATTATGACCCATTCAGAGATGTTGGATTCTTATTTATGATGAAAAAAGATTTTAAGAATGCACTTAAGGCTTACAAGATTTTAGTAGACGCTTATCCAACTGAATCTGATTCATACAGAAGAATTGGGGAAGCGTATATGGAGAACGAAATGTACGATGAGGCAAAAAAGGCATTTTTAAAAGGAAAAAAGCTTGCTCCAGATAATTCTGCCTTCCCAAATTTGCTTAAACAACTAGAAGACAAACGAAAAAATTAGTTTCAATCCATAAATGATACAATTATGAAAAATTTGATACTATTAGCTGGTCTTATTCTTTTTTCCTCTGTAGGTCTTTCAAAAAATGCCTTGGTATTTCAACAAAAAAATAATAAAGACTTAGAAAAAAAGATCGATAGCCTTATGCAACACTATTCAGACAAAAGTCCTGGAGCGGTTGTGGGTGTTACAAAAAAAGGAAAACTCATATTTAGCAAGGCTTATGGTTTAGCAAACCTTAATTATGATATTAAACTCAATAGTAATTCAAGAATTAATATCGGTTCCATATCAAAACAGTTTACAGCGTTTGGAATAGGTCTTTTAAAGGCTAAAGGAAAACTCTCATATGATGATGATATTAGAAAATATCTACCTATAATCAAAAAATTTGAGCATACTATTACTATAAGACACTTGCTAACTCATACTAGTGGCCTGAGAGAATTCTTGAATACTTTAGAATTGGGTGGAAGACAGCTAACCCGAGGCGATTATGCTCATAGAAAAGAGGTGTTAAGAATAGTCAACAATCAACCAAAACTTCAAAGTGTGCCTGGTGCTGTATGGTTATATAACAATACGGGATATCTGTTACTTACAATGATAATTGAAAGTATTACAAAACAGCCATTTCAACAATATATGAATAATGAGGTATTTAAACCTTTAGGTATGAATGACACTCAGTTTAGAACAGATAATAGTCAAGTCATTAAAAATAGAGCCATCGGTTATTACCAGGATAGAAATGGCACTTACCACGAAAGTGCTGATTATAGTGGAGCTATGGGTGCGGGAGGTCTTTATTCTACTGCTGAAGATTTTGCAAAGTGGATGGATAATTTTCGAAAAGGTAAGCTAGGTGGAAAAGAGCTGATTAAAGAAATGACAACCATGTACGTGTTATCAAACGGAAAGGACTCTGGCTATGGTTTAGGCATGTACTTAATTGATCACAATGGACTAAAAAGGTTCATGCATGGAGGGGCCGATATAAGTCATCGCTCACTCATGAGTTATTACCCGTCAGGGGAAATAGGAATCTTTGTGTTTTCGAATACCACGGCTCATTTTCAACGCTACTCCGACATGATTGCTGAAATTGTTTTGAAAGACGAAATGGATAAGGCAAAAATGAAACTGAATGCTTCCAATGCTGCTGGCAAGAACAATTTAAAAAACACAAAACCTTTTGATTTTAATGCCTTAAGTGGACGATTTAAATTCGTAACCAGTTCGAGTGACTTTGTGACATTTTCAAAGGAAGGTGGAGAACTCTTTGTCAAGTTCTCTGGAGGCAACAAGAGGAAAATTGAGCTGATCAATAATAGCACTTTAAATATGGTTGGTACAGCAAATAATTTCGTTTTAAGCTCTACTGCTGAAGATCAAAAGATTCAAAAAATTTCGTTCCATATGAAAAAAGGAATTGCTTATTTAGAAAGAACAGAGGTAAAACCGTGGAATCCGAGCGTTAGTGATTTGAGAGATTATGTAGGCAAATACTATTCTGAAGAACTAGACGTCTTTTATGAAGTACAATTAGAAAATAACAAGCTTTTAGTCTACCAAAGTCGTCTCGGAGATATATTTCTCAACCCTGTCAGTAAGCATTTTTTTAGTGGCTATTATCCAGTCATAGAAGTCAGGTTCAACACTAATCAACAAGGCTTTGTTAAAGAAATGATTGTGGATAGTGGAAGGACACTCGGAGTCGTATTTACAAAAACAGAGCAAAAGTGGTAATATTTATGAGTTTGAGATTTTACTTTATTTATAAATGAAGGATAATGCTATTATTACTGGAATTAGAATCAGAAATATTTTGTTAAGCATCATAGATTAGTGATACTAATTACAGCAAGCAGCGCAACAATTTTGTAAACAACACTTTCAGTATTTGTATAAAAACACAACCCCTGTTTTAGTATTCTAAGCTATTAAAATAGGGTTTTATTATTTAGAATATTTAAAAAAGGATTAATGAGCATAGCTTAATAATGGCATTTTTGAGTACAATAAAAAAGCTATTCAATTTTCTTTGCTTTTTGATAAAAATTTCCCATTACTATGCATAGTAAAAGATACCAAGTTCCTACTAATGGGCCAGCGTCAAATAAATTACTTTCAGCAGGTGGAATAGGAAAGGTATAAAGATTTAATATTAAAGTTAATAAGCCAATAATAATACCTAATACTCCAACTATTTTAACAATAAGCTTATATCTTAAAAGAACAATCCCTAAAAGAATAGTTGCGAGAGTAATAAATATGTCCCAACAAATATCAATACCTAATTGAACGGATGATACTCCTTTCCAAACACGAGCCCAAATTTTTTTAGTTTCACCATCTGATAAATTATAATAGTCTTGTAAAATTTATGTATTAGAGTGTTGTACTACTGTCATTAACATAAAACAAACACCAGCCATGATGCCCAATGTTGTTGCTGATTTTAATAAATAATCATCATTTGAACGAAAAGTTGCATTTACACCTATAAATGCCATTATTAAAAAAATGCCGAAGAAAAAGTGTAATAGCATACTAATGCTTGAAGGAAGCGAAAATATAGACTATAAAAGATAAGTAATTACTGCTAATGAACCTGTTAAAATACCGCCTAGAACTGATTTTTTATTGTTTTCGATTGAATCCATTTGTAAATATTTTTATTGGTTTTCCTGAAAAATAAGAATTCAAAAAAGAATGCTACATTCAAATATTGCTAAAAACAGTTGTCTTTTAAGATCTATTAAAAAAGGTTGGTTCCTGTAGATTAATCTTTGCGAAGACTCAAAAAATGAATCGAAAAAACTAGGAATACAAAATTGTACAAAATGCAGGTCATGGTTCTGCCAATGTTTTTACAGTTGTTTACATTGATTTTGTTTCTTTTCTTTAAGAAAGGTTAGAAAAAATCAATGTATTAGAAAAGAATTAAAGAAGGAGTTAAAACTAAAGAAGACATTACTAAAATAGATAAGCTTCTTGAATTTTGTCATAACAATTTCTTATTAGACGGTAGTGTCCTTATTTCAAAAAGAAATCAAGTAATTTACTAAAGAGGATTTGGTAATACCAGTATAGAATACAATAAGCCTAATACCTTATTTAGAATAGCTTCCATAACAAAAGTATTTAGAGCAACAATGGTATTGCAGTTGTTAGATGAAGGATTAATTAAGCTAGAAGATCCTATTGGGAAGTGTCTTGCAAATTTCCGTTCAGGTTTGGGTAATAATTTTACTATAGATGATCTTTTAAGGTATAAAAGCAGTTTGTAAAGAGAATATTTATCTGAAGAACCTAAAGCAGAAGATGAGTTTAGTACACTAGATATTGTTGAGCAAGTCAATAAAAAAACTCTTTTATTTTTTTTAGGTAAATTTAATTATGTTTGTCTTTCATAAATTTCTGCCAAATCAAAGCATTTTCTTTATTTGGCATCCAAACGAGTTCTTCAGGTTTCGCTGATAATGTACCGTAACGACCAATTTCTTTAGTTTGCAAATTTCCTTGCCATCCTTTTTTTAAATCTAGTTTTCTTAAAACTACTTCTTTTTGATTAGTAATCCATTCTGGCAACCTCAAAGAAATAATCTCTTTTACATAAGGTAATAGAATATCTTTATCTAACACAGGAGTATGTCCTTTATTTAAATCGATTGCTAGTGCCCAAGGAGCTCCTTTAGGTCTATGTTCATTAAAAATTCCCGTTAAATTATCAATACGATATTTTACATCTAATTCTCCTACAAACATATATATAGGAATATTAATTACCCTATTACTATTAACTACGTTATGATATCCGCCTTTTTGTGTAATTACTCCAATCACTTTATTTGGATTCCATAACGCAAAGTCATATGCCCATTGACCTCCCCAAGAATAACCTAAGAAAAATATTGGTGCAATTTTAAGTTCTGGATGATTTGATAACTTAGATACAGAATCAATTGCCTTTAAATAAGCATCTCCTAAACCTTTTTCCAATTCACGAGAATCAATTTGAGAACCAATTAATGCAAACCCTAGTTCATTACAGAATTCTCGGTAATCAGCATCTTTTGAAACCTCTCTTCCGTCTTTATTTACTGGATAAATCCAATGCAATACTCCTTTAATATTTTTAGAATCTTGTGGTACATAAAAACTGAATTTAGCTACATTGAAACTATCAGTCTTAGAAGGTTTTATTTCAATATTATACTCTTGAGCTAACAATTTTGTTGGATGCCCGATCCATATTACAAAGTTAATAAGAGCAATTAATATGATTTTTGACTTGTTTTTCATGATCTTAAATAAGATAATTTTATAATGATATAATATAGTGAGTTTTAATTTGTTGCCTAATCAAAGTGAGTAAGTTAACTTTTTTGAGAAATTCAAATGTTAAACTTACTATAAAATAAAACCCAACTTTGCATAGTTGGGTTTTTAGTATTTTAAAAGCTTAAAAATCACTTTGCATCTTGCTCTAACAAATAAAAAACTCGTAACAAGCTAGTTGCAAGATATTATAGAACTATAAATCAAGTTAAAATTTCGTTAAAATAATATACAACGTTTGATTTTAGAATATGAATGATTACGTTTGTTACGAACAAAATCGTAGATAAACTTATTCTTATGAGCAAATCAAAATTTACACCTACAAATAGTGAATTAGAAATTCTTTCCGTTTTTTGGGGAAATGGTCCTTTAACCGCAAGACAAGTACATGATATCTTAGAAAAAACAAAGGATACAGGTTATACTACCACTTTAAAAATTATACAAAACATGTATGATAAAGGTTTTCTATCTAGAGAACCTGAAGGAAGAACGCATGTTTATGACCCCATCATAAAAGAAGAATCTGTTCAAGAAAATATGCTAACAAACTTTGTAAATCTTCTTTTTAATGGTTCTTCAAAGAATTTAATATTAAGCTCTTTGGGAAATCAAAAAACTACCAAAGAAGATTTGAAAGAAATAAAAAAGATGTTAGAAGTTATAGAAAAAAGAGAGAATAATGATTAATCAATTAAGCTTATTAATTGCAACCATACTTTTGTACTCTTTTATTGCTGCTACAATAGTGTGGTTCTTTACTGCAATACTAACATCGATACAAAAAAAATCGATTATCAACAGAAAAATAAGATTCATTGGAATCTTAGCTTTTGTAGTTATTATGGTTAATATTTTGACTTCTTTGTCTATTAATGATGCAAATACTACAGAAGTAACATCTACACAAAATTTGTTTCTTAATCAACAGAACAACTTTTTTTATGTTATAAATAATGGCTTTAATTACATCTTAAATTATAGTGAAACTCTATGTCTTTTATGGTTTGTTGGATTTCTTTTAAACGGATATGGATTTTTAAATGGTTACAAAAAAATAACTCGTTTAAAAAAATCATCTACAGATTGTAATCATGATAAATTACTAGAAGTTCTACAGAAAATTAAATTAAGAATGAAAATTAAGAGAGATATAAAATTACTATTCTCTCCATTAATTAACTCTCCTATAACTACTGGCTTTATAAAGCCAATAATCTACTTGCCAATTGGCTTTGTAAACAACCTTACATTCTATGAAGTTGAGAGTATTCTTCAGCATGAAATTTCTCATATAAAAAGATTTGATTATTTAATAAACATACTATTAGTATCGCTAGAAAGCATCTTCTTTTTTAATCCAATTCTTCTTATTTTAATAAAAGAGTTAAGAACAGAAATGGAGTTTGTTTGTGATGATGATGTAACTAAAAATTATCATAGTATTACGTATGCGTATTCTTTATTAAAACTGCAAGAAAATAATATAATCTCAAAAATTGTTTTACCAATAAAAAAGGCTGAAACAAGTGAATTTCGTCACAGAATTGAACGTATTGTATCATCAAATAGCACACGTAAAAAAACCATTTTTCAAATTACTTTACCAATCCTATTAATAGTAATAATGGGTTTATCTATTGGTATGAATAGAAAAGAAAAGACACCCGTTCTTAAAGCAAAAGAAAAATCGGCAACTATAATAAATACTAACAATACAGCTTCTAATAAACCAATCAATAAAAAAGAAGACTTAATATTACCTAATAAAGCACAAATAGTATCTATTACCCCACCACCAGAACCTTTTCTTAAAAAGATTCATTCGGAACTTATTAAAGACGGAATTTTAAATGAAAAAAATCAGAAAGTAGTTTTAATGTTTCAGCGTTCTGATATTATAAAAGGAGAAAAGGTATTAGGAAAAAAATACCCTAAATATAAAAAAATGTTTACAAATTATTTTCCTCGCTATGATAGTTATGCTTTTACAAAAACATTTACACTTAACAAGTCTAATTTTAAAAAAGAAATTCATAAAATATTAAAAGTTAATATATAATTACTAATTGTATTAATACAAAAAAATAAAATTTTCATTTTCTAAATAACAAAACAATGAAAAAAAACACCGCAATTATCACAGCCATTATAATTACATTTTTACTATTATTTTCTAACAATGTAAGTGCTCAGAAAAAACCAATGATGATTAAACAAATTAAGGCTATTTATAAATCTAAAATAGATGGTAGAATTATTTCTGAAAAAGAATTTCAGAGTTATAGAGGAGTCTATACATACCACAAACTAATTAAAGGAAAAAACGGAAAAGACACCATGCTAATTTCTCCTCCAAAGAAAAGAGATTTAGATGCAAATACTTTAAAAGCAGCCAATTTTAAAGCACAAGTAGGAAAAAAAGCGAAAAATTTTAATGTAACAGATTTATATGGAAACAATATTTCCTTAGATAAGTTAAAAGGGAAAACCTTGGTCTTAAATTTTTGGTTTGTAGCTTGTCCTCCGTGTATAAATGAAATGCCTGACCTTAATAGAATTGTAGATTCTTATCAAAATAATAAAGATCTTCGCTTTATAAGTTTTGCTTTAGATAAAGAAGAAAAATTAGGGAGATTTTTAAGCAAATCAAAATTTAATTATGAAGTTGTTCCAGATGCAAAAAAAATCTCTGAACTATTTTTAGTAGATAAATATCCGACTCATATTATAATAGATAAAAACGGTATTATAAAGTATTTAAATATTGGACTTACAGACAACAGTATTCAAGATCTTAATAAGGAGATTGAAAAAGTTCTATAAGCGCAACTATCAAATTAAGCAAGACAATCAATCTAAAAGACTATTTTTATAAGGCGAATGTTAAGACTTTTTAATAAAGATTTTTAACATTCGCTTTATATGTTTGACCAACAGGTATTTTATGATCCTGAATTATTATTCTATTTCCTTCAATATATTTTATTTTATTGATGGCCACAATAAATGATTTATGCACTCTTAAAAAATTCTCTTTTTGAAACATGTTTTCTAAAAGAGAAATTTTTTCATGACTTAAAATCATTTTGTCTTTCAAATGAATTTTGCTGTAATTTCCGTATGCCTCAATATATAATATATCGTCTTTATTTATTTGATGAATTTTTTTATCGCCTTTAATAAAAATAGTATCGTTAGGAGAGGAGGAGGCTACTATTGTTGACGTTTTAGGTACAGCATCATTTTTTATTGCCTTGTTTACAGCTTTTACAAAACGCTCAAAAGAAAAGGGTTTTAATAAATAATCTGAAATATTAAGTTCATAACCCTCCAAAGCAAACTCTTCATAGGCAGTTGTTACAATAATTTTTGGTGGATTTTCTAGTGTTTTTAAAAAATCAAATCCAGATAATTTTGGCATATTAATATCTAGAAAAATCAAATCAATTTGTTGCTCATTTAAAGCTTGCATCGCTTCAAAAGCATTGTAACAATTGCCTACTTTTTTTAATATAGTTAGGTTCTCACAATAGGTTTCAATAATACTATGAGCTATTGGTTCATCATCAATAATGATATACGTTTTCATGATATGCTTAATTCTAACAAAGCTTTATAGGTTTTGTCTTTTTCTTCGATTTTTAACTCGTATTTATTAGGATAAATAAGTTCTAATCTTTCTTTTAGATTCGACAAGCCAATGCCTTTTTCGTCTTCAATATCTTTTGCTTCAAAATTATTTATAATACTAAAAATAATCTTATCCGATTTTGCAATTAAGTTTATATGAATATAAGCATTTTCTGTTAAACGTTCTACACCATGTTTAAATGCATTCTCTAATAAAATGATAAACATCAATGGTGCTATTTTATATTCTTTTTCAATGGAATGATTAAATTTTATATCTACATTTTTTTTAAACCTTATTTTATGAAGTTCTATATAGTTTTCTAAATATACTATTTCATCATTAAGTGGTACCAAATCCTTTTTTCCTTGATAAATTGTATATCGCATCATTTCTGATAATTTTAATACAACTTCTGGCGCTTGATCAGATTTTTGAATAGTTAACCCGTAAAGATTGTTTAGTGTATTAAAAAAGAAATGTGGGTTAACTTGACTTTTTAGTAATGCTAATTCAGCCTTATCTTTTTTTATTTTTAAATTCTTCAGCCATTTCCATTGCTCAAATAAGTATAATGCTATTATTACTGGAATTGGAATTATGAATAGACCAGTAACTCTCTCTTTATAAAACTTAAAGTAGTTAGTTGTTTCATAGCCTAATCTAACATATAAAAAGTATGCTAAAACAGCTCCATATATAATTAGAATTGGAAGTTTGTATTTTTTAAAAAAAGTAGGAACAAAGAGATAAGATGCCACAATCCAAAATAATACAACCATAATAATTGTAATAGGATTGTCTGGAGTATTCTGATAAACATCTATACCAATTGTAACTCCAATTATAGCAAGTAGTGCAAGAATTTTGTAAACAACAATTTTATTCTTTATAAAGAAATGGATATTGTGTATTGCTACAGAAATGATACTCCACCAAAGAATAAAGATAAATACATTCTCAATGATTGCTTCATTATCAATTAGAATTAAGTTGCTAGTTAATAAAATTGATGTAAGAACTACGGTAATAAATAGCCCAATAGCAATTGCTTTATAATTTTTTAAAAAACTTTTCATTCTAAAACCAAATGTATTATAAAGTTACTTAAGATTATTTATTAAAAGTCCATTTTTAAATACTTTGAATACTTTAAATAAGTTTTTCATGTCATCTAATGGATTTTCATCAACAATTAAAATATTGGCTCTTTTGCCTATTTTAATTGTACCAACTTCATTTCCTATTTTCAGAAAATCAGCTGAATTTTTGGTAGCTGCTTTAATAATTTCAAGAGCTGGTATACCTGCATCGTTTACTAGAGCAGCCATTTCTTCAATTAAAGGCAAATTATTTGTATTAGTAACATCGTAAGGTCTATCTGTACCTACAATAAGCTTTACACCTTTATCAAAAGCTATTTTTGAAGCCAATGTACCATTATTGTACAATGATTTTGGTCTCGCATTTTTAAAAGCTAAAACCGTAGGATCTAGATACACATTTTTTTGTGCCATTTTTACAGCTAAAGCTTCTAATTTAGGAGCATTTTTAGTTAAAACAGTATCAATAATTGGTCTTTTCCCTTTTTCAGGCATACGAACTAATTGTTCTGAAGACCATAATGTTGAATGAGATAAACCATTAACATTTGCATCAACAATATTTGATGGTAATACTGGAAATATAGCTGCATGTGCCCAAACTAATAAATCTTGTTTATGAGCTTCTTCAGTAATGCGATTAATTAAATCTCCATTCAAACTAGAGTAGAGTTTTATTCCTGTAGCACCTGATCCTTTTGCTCTAGCTACAGCAAGTTTTATATCAGTATTTCTATCAACAGATTGCATCCATGGTGCATCTCCTACTTTAATTCCTTTAGAACCTCTTATTACTCTTCTATCTCTTGAAAAAAATCGAGGACCACCCATTAAAGCAGAATAATAAATATCTGGAGACATTATTTCATTTGTAAATGCTTGTCGTGCTAAATAAGACAAAATTCTAGCATCACCTGCCATATCACGTACACCTGTAATACCGCGACTTACCATAAAGTTTAGTTGCTTTTTAACGGTTGAAAGATTTTTATTACTAGGGTTTGCGGCTAAATGTGTGTGTGCATCAAACAAACCAGGTAATAAATATTTACCTGTTAAATCAATTTTATCATAGTTGTCAATGGGTACTTTTTTACCAAAATCAAAAATTGAATGTATTGTATCTGCGACAATTAAAAGACTTTTATTTTTTTGAATATTAGTACCAGTACCATCAATTAAATTAAAGTTTTCTAATAAAATTCCTTTTTGAGCTTGAATGTTAGCTAATGTAAAAAACGCGAATAGAAATAACGCTGTGTTTATTGTATGTTTCATTTTTAAATGTTTTGTTGTTTATGAACACAGCAAAAGTATGAATGATAAATAGTAGTGAATAATTAATATGATGAACACTACAAAAACACAATCAAATACTATGTTTTATTGTACCAATAGTGTTTATGTTGTTTTTTATGTTGTTTACAATTAAAAAGACAGGAAACATCATTCTTTTTTGAACATCATATACTTAGAGACTAGGTTTGCGGCATATAAAAATCAATCTGATGAATACACTAAAAATTGAAAACCTTTCTAAAACTTATTCTAATGGTGTAAAAGCCTTAAATAATATTTCTTTATCTATTTCTAACGGAATGTTTGGATTATTGGGGCCAAATGGTGCTGGTAAATCTTCATTAATGAGAACTATTGCAGCCTTACAAGAACCTTCTTCTGGGGCAATTTTTTTTAATGATGTAAATATTATTAAAAACCCTCAAGAAATTAGAAAACAAATAGGATATCTTCCGCAAGAGTTTGGTGTTTATCCAAAAATTAGTTGTCAGAATTTACTAAATCATATTGCTGTTTTAAAAGGAATTACCAACAAAGAAGAACGCAAAGAACAAGTTGATGCTTTATTACAACAAACCAACTTATACCAACATCGTAAAAAAGCAGTACATACATTTTCTGGCGGAATGCGTCAGCGATTTGGTATTGCTCAGGCGTTATTAGGAAACCCGCAACTTATTATTGTTGATGAGCCAACAGCTGGTTTAGATCCTGAAGAACGCAATCGGTTTCTAAATCTTTTAAGTGAAATAGGCGAAAATATTATTGTAATACTTTCTACTCATATAGTAGAAGATGTAAGAGATTTATGTTCTAAAATGGCCATTCTACAACAAGGACAAATTATAGCACAAGGAAATCCAATTGAACTAACCAAAGAACTGGAAAATCATATTTGGGTTAAAACCATAAACAAATCAGAACTCACTCAATATCAAGAAAAATATCATGTAATTTCTACAAAGTTAGTTTCTGGTAAAACACAAGTGAAAATATTTTCTGAAACACAACCAGAAGACGGATTTACATCTATCAAGCCTGATTTAGAAAGTGTTTACTTTTTGAAACTGTCAAATTATAACCAAACAATAACTGCATAATTATGTTTACTTCTTTATTACACTTTGAAACTAGTTATCAATTAAAACGAAAAGCATTTATTGGTTTTGGTTTAATTTTTCTTGTTTTTGGCTATATGCTAGGCAGCCAAGGTTTTGCTCCTGCAAATGTTAATTTTAATTCAGCATATCAAATTGGTTATAATACTGCATTAACTTCTTTAGGCTCTGTATTTGCTATCATGTTTTTTACCATTAGTGGTATTTTAAGAGATAGACAGTATAAAATTGAAGCGATACTATATACGACATCAATTCAAAAAAATCAATTTTTCTTTAGTCGGTTTACAGGTGTGTTTTTGGCAAGTTTAACGACTTTTACCATGGCTCTAATTGGATTTTTACTTGGAACATTATCGCCTCAATTAGATCCTGATCGATTAATGGCTTTTGAATTAACTTTTTATCTATGGACTTGGATTACTATTGTTGTTCCTAATATATTTATTTGTACAGCCATTATTTTTTCAGTAGGTGCGCTTACTAAAAGTTCTATTGCAACTTATGTTAGTGCTATTTTAATATATGCTGCATACTTTTTATGCTCTATCTTTTTTAATTCTCCTTTAATGGCAAATGCTGCTCCTGGAGCTGCAGATAATATGTTTATGGCTGCTATTGGAGACCCTTTTGGATTGTCAGCTTTTTTTGAACAAACCCAATTCTGGACACCTTTTGAAAAAAACACAAAACTCATCTCTTTTTCAGGATATTTTATGTGGAACAGACTATTGTGGCTAACCTTATCTGGAACAGTTTTATTGGCCGCTTACAAATTCTTTTCGTTTAAAAAAATAAATATAAAAGCAAAGAAAAAACAAGAAACCTCGGTTGAAATTTTTGATAAAAAAATATATAAGACTATCAACAGGATTACTTTAGATACAAAATATGAAGTATCTAGTTTTATATCACAACTAAAAATTGATCTAAAATTCGTTTTTAAAAGCTTGCCTTTTATTGCCATTATTTTAATTTGGATATTCATTGTAGCTTCAGAAATTTACACAAGACTTTACCTTAGTGGAGCATATAATGACAGTTTATATCCTACAACAAACTTATTGATAGATCTTATAAAAGAGCCTCTTCCTGTATTAAGTTTACTGCTCATTATTTTTTATAGTGGCGAGTTAATTTGGAGAGAACGTAGTCTTAATTTTAATAGTATTATAGATTCAACTCCTGCTTCAAACATTGTTTTTTTCTTATCAAAGGGAATTACATTAATCCTTCTTCCTTTTATATTAATAACTATTGGAATTGTGATTGCAATTGCATTTCAACTTAGTAGTGGTTATGCTCACTTAGAAATTGGGCAATATCTATCTATGTATTATTTTAATGGAACAGGATTCTTATTTAATATAATGTTGGCATTGTTAATTCTGAATATAACTCCTAATAAATATTTAGGAATGGTTGTAATAGGGCTGATAATAGTCATTTTTCAAAGTCAAATGTCAGGTAAATTAGGGCTTTTGCATCCATTATTACGTTTGGGTAAATTTCCTGATATTGAATTTAATAATATGGTTGGATATGGCGATTACGCTACAAGATTCCACTATTTTGCTGTTTTCTGGACAGCACTCGGAATTATATTTTCTTTTCTAGCATTTAAAATTTGGCAACGAGGCGCAACGAGTAGTTTAAAATTTAAGCCGCAAAAACTCAAATTACATTGGTCTGTAAAATCACGTATTCTTATTACAGTCACTTTTTTACTTTTTATTGTATCTGGATGTGCGATTTTTTATAACACCAATATAGCCTCTGATTATACTACTAATGATGATGTTTTAAATTTTCGTGAAGGATATGAACTGAAGTATAAAAAATATGAAGCCTTAGCGTCTCCTGTTTTAATTGATATAAAAACAAAAGTTGACTTATATCCTAGCGAGAGGAGATTCTCTATAAAAGCTAATTATATTCTAGAAAATACTAGCAGTCAATCAATAAGCAAAATATTGGTGTTTGAAAGAACTTCTTTAAAAGAAATTGTGATAGAAGGAGCTAAACTTATAACGTATGACTCTATATATAACACCTATATTTTTGAATTTAATAAACCACTACAACCAAAAGAACAGACAACATTTTCTTATAAATTAATCAAAGAAAAAAATGGTTTTGAAATTGATAGGTCTATTGTAAATAATGGTGCTTATATAACTTCCAGTACTTTTGAACCTTCTTTTGGATACAGAAAAGGCATAGAAATAACTAACAATTTTGAAAGAAAAAAAAGAGGTTTGCCAGAATACAAAAGAAAGATAATAAGTGATCATCATTTACAAAGTGAGGAGCAACATAATGCAAGGAAAATTAATTTTGAAACTATTGTTTCTACAGAAAACAATCAAACTGCAATAGCACCTGGAGAACTTATAAAAAAATGGTCTAAAGACAATCGTACATTTTATCAATATAAAACTTCCTCTAAAATAGTGCCTGCGATAGCTTACTTTTCTTCGGAATATACAACAAGAAAAGAGAAGTACAAAGGTGTTTCAATTGAGCAATACTATGATGCATTTCATAATTTTAATATTGAAAACATTCAGAAGCATAGTAAAATTGCGTTAGATTATTGTATTGAAAACTTTGGCTCATATCCTTTTAATCATTTGCGTATTGCAGAAATACCAGCACATTGGCCTTTTGGTGGGTTTGCACATCCAGGAACAATTAGTATGGTTGAAGATCGATTATATTTAGTTGATTATCGCAATACAACTCACTTTAATTTAGTAGCAAAACGCGCTATACATGAGGTAGCGCATCAATGGTTTGGTCATATTTTATCGCCAAAAAACACAGCAGGAGCCTCAATGTTTACAGAAGGTTTTGCAAAATATGCAGAAGCTGTTATTATGGAAAAAGAGTATGGAATGAAGGCTATTAGACAATTGAGTAAAACAGCAAATCGCACCTATTTTTCTGGTCGTTCTTACGCTTCCGAAAAAGAGCCAGCGCTTTATCGAACTGAAGGTCAAGGTTACTTGGCTTATGGCAAAAACTACACAAGTATGCTAGCGTTACGTGAGTTGATTGGAGAAGATATGTTAAACTCAGTGATTAAAAAAATGATTGATAATCATAAAGAGGATGTAGCACTTTCAGTAACATCTCTTGAGTTTTTAAATGAATTATATCAAGTAACTTCGGAAGAAAATCACAAAGTAATTGATGATTGGTTTAAACGAGTAATTATCTATGATGTAAGCATTAAAAATGCAAGTGTTAAAAAGCTCGAAGACAATACTTATGAAGTTATCATTTCTATTGATGCTAATCGTTTTGAAACGAATGAAATAGGTGAAGAAAAACCGATAGGAATAAATGAATTTATTCAGATTGGACTCTTTACAAAGCATCCAGATAATATTGCTTCTAAAGGAATTATCTTATTAAAAAAATATCAAATTAATAAAAAAGAAAACACCATTAAAATTATTGTAAATGAGGTTCCCAAATATGTATCAATAGATCCTTTAGGAAGTCGTTTAGATAATAATTTACTTGATAATACTTTTAGACTAAATTAGCAGCAATGAATTATTTTTAAAAAGTTTGTAACTTGAAGTTAATTTAAGAGTCTTTATAGTATGAATTATCAAATTAATACTTATAATTTGATTATAGGCTTTTGCATGTTGCAAGGTTTTATATTTGGGTCAATACTTTTTCTAAAAAATAAATACAACCAACACCTTAAATATCTAGGTTTGTTGGTTTTATTTTTTTCATTCTATATTCTTTGGGTGCTTAAATTTGATTATGGTCTGCAAGAGCAATTGCCCTATCTTCAATTTCTACCAGTATTATTTATTTGGGGAATAGGCCCTGCCTTTTATATATACTTTAAACTTTATTTTGGTGAAACAATTTCGTTAAAAAAAGTGTACACATATTTTATTCCTTTATTATTTGAACAATTATATTTTAATACAATTACTCTAATATGGTGGTTAAATAATTGGGAATACAAAAACATGAGTAGTATTGAAAAACTATTGGTAGACAGTGTTTTTTCAGTAGAACATGTAATAGGTATGATTTTAATTGGATTTTACCTTGTAAAAAGTTTTCAACTAATTAAAAGTAAAGGCTTACATACTAGTTCTAAAAATGCAAGTATCTTCTTTTATTCTTTTTTAATTGTTTGGTTAATTTGGACTCTATATACTTTTTTTGACGCTATAGAATATAATTTAAACCTACCTCCATCTAGCTTCTATTTTTTCTACATTCTTTTAACAATATTACTTTATGGTGTTAGTTTTTTAGGCTTTAAAATTGACAACTCAAAATTTAGCTTAATTGGTGTAGATAAAAGGACAGAATTAAGTTCGGAAATGATAGAGCTGTCCCATGAAATTCAAAATATTATAGAAAAAGAAAAACTATATTTAAATCCAGAATTAAATCTTAGAGATTTATCTGATCTTTTAGAAGTAACCCCTAATAAAATATCTAATACCATTAACATAACAAAGAAAGAGTCATTTAGAGATTTTATAAATCAGTATCGTGTTAACGAATTTAAGAGGAGACTCAAAAAATCTAATTTAGAAACACACACAATTATAAGCATAGCTTATGATTCTGGATTTAATTCTAAATCTTCTTTTCAACGCATTTTTAAAAAGAATGAAGGAATGACTGCAACTGAGTACATAAAAAATTGTTAAATTGATGAAAGCTTAGTCTCAAAATTCATTTTGCTCCTCTCAAAAAATGTATTTAAATTAATATTGGGGTAATTTAAACATCAAAACAATGAAAAATATTAAAACAATTGTATTATTCCTTTTTACAATTACAAGCATTTTTGCACAGTCAGATTATACAGAAATTATTGAAAACTCAATAAAAGAATACGTTAAAATAGCCGATTTTAATGGAAGAATTGTTGTATTCGAAGGAGACTCTTTAAAACTGGATTATAAAACCGGATATTCAAATTTTGAAAAAAATACGTTAATAGATGAAAACACAACTTTTAACATTGCCTCTGTTAGTAAAATGATCACTTCGATTGCTGTCTTAAGTTTAATTGATGACGGCATGCTTATGTTAGAAGACCAATTAAGTTCTTATTATCCAAAATTACCCAAAAACATTACCATAGAAAACCTTTTGAATCACACTTCTGGTTTACAAAAACGTACAATGGTTATTGGGCATAATTGGAAAGCTTTAAAAGGCTTTATCAATTCAAAAACTTTTATTGAGTTATTAGCAAAAGAACCTACACGATTTTCATCTAATGAAAAGTTTGAATATAATAATACAAATTATATCATATTATACGATTTGTTTAAAAAAATTAAACATCAAAGTGTAGAGCAATACATGGTTGCAAACGGCTATTTTAAAAGTCTAAATGATATTGAAAACAAAGCAGTTAGTTATGATTATAATGAATCTAGTGGGCAATGGGCGTATGATGAAAATATACCAGGTAATTTTTTATCGTCATATGAAAAGAGTCTTCTTGGCGGTGGACATTATAATATAAACCCAAAAGAATCAATAGATATTGTAAAGGCATATAAGAAGCTTATTTCAAAAAACTTGTTTCAAAAAGCTATTGAGCCTTCGTTAGTTAAATCTGATTACGGATATGGAGTTAGAATTCAGTATGACAACGATAAAAACAAAATACTTAATCACATTGGTAAAAATTATGGAGGGAGAAGTTATTTTTCCTATTATCCAAACAAAGACATAACATTATTTCTAGTGACAAATACAGATGATTCAAATTTTCAAAATTTTGCTATTAAATTAAGCAACATTATAGCCAATAATGATAAATTTGAGATGCCTCAGCTATCAATATCAAATAAGCTTTCTAAAAGTATAAGTACTTTGTCTTTACACCAAATTAATGATGAGTTTTATAGACTAAAAAATACAGATAAGTTTTATGTAAGCAGACCTGAGTTAAATGATATTGCGTATCATTTATGGGTGCAAAATGATCAAAAAAAGGCTTTAGAGGTTATGAAAATTAATACTTTAGAGTTCCCTGATAATCCGAATTTACATTTTGATTATGCAGATGGGCTTCAAGAAACAAAAGATTACGCAAAAGCTATCAAAGAATATAATATTGCTAGAAAACTGTTTTTAAAATCAGGAAAAAAAGTTACTCACATAGATTCTAGAATTGAATTTTGCGCTTCAAAAACAACCAGAGAAGAAATTGAAGAGGAAAATAGAATAACAGAATTAGAAAATCAATTGAAAACGCTGAGAACACAATCAATAACTTTGAATAAAAACATCGATTATTTAAAATGGAAAAATAAAAATAGAGATTAGTATTAAGACGTTTTTTTAAATCGAAAAATGAATTCTAGCTCTTAGTAAGTTCAACTTTGCAAAGTAAATTATTATTAACTTTGGAGTTGCCTTAGTAGATAAAATTAATTAAGCACTCAAAAGTTGATAAAGGTCATTTTAATAATAAATATAATTATAGCTGTTCAAGCATTTTTCTTAGTATTTCATTTCTTTTTTAAGAAAAAAGGCGATAAAAGCTTAAATAGATTACTGGGATCACTTTGTTTTTGTTTTGCAATTCTAGCCATAAGAGCTTATACTTATATTAATCCCTTTCTAGAAATAGAAACCATATTCACTAGAATTTCCCATCATGTGATATGGTTTATTGGTCCTTTGTTTTATTTATATGTGATTAGTTATGAACATAAACCTAGTAAAAAACGGGTACTTTTAAATATAGTACCTTATGTTTTAATTGCTTTAGGGGGTATTTTTTTTAACTGGGGAAGTCATATTGTATATCTTCAGAAGTTATCCGTTATTCAGGTGAGTATTTATTTAATTTTATCAATAAGGTATTGTTTTAAAAACTATAAGAGAGCAAAACAGTTTTATAGTTGGATACTTCCTGCGCTGTTTACAATGACATTTATGATAGTCTTTTATTTGGTTATAGTTGTATCAATAGACTTTAATATTAACATTTTACCTAGTGAGTTGAGAAGAAGTCTTTCGTCATTTTTGGCAATACCAATTTTTTACATTACCTACAAGGAAATGAATTCATCTAATGAATTTGGAATCCAGCCCAAAAAATACAAAACATCTCCACTATCTACGGAAAAAAGAGCCATATATCTGAAAAAGATAGAAAAAGAAATGCAAGAAGAAAAAGTATTTCTTAATCAGAATTTAACATTACAGACCTTTTCAAAATCGATAGGAATACAATCAAAATATATTTCTCAGGTAATCAATCAGAATCTAGATTTGAGTTTTTCAGAGTATTTATTACAATATCGTATAGATGAAGTAAAGAAAAACTTACTAGACCCTAAAAAAGCAAACCTGACAATTTATGGTATTGCCCAAGACTCTGGATTCTCATCTAATAGTAGGTTTAACTACTTATTTAAAAAAGACACAGGCTTAACTCCAAAGCAATTTAGAAATCAAAAAAAGTGACATTAATTTGCTATATCACGATATAGGAGATACTTTTTTTAGATACTATATGTATAGATATTACATTTGCTGTCAAACAAATTTATATAGCAAATTTATGAAAACAAGATTTATAACTAAAACAACCACAGTAATAGTAAGAACTACTTTTTTACTGTTTTTGTCTATCAATTTTGCAAGCTGTCAAGAAAGTAGAAAAAAGAAAATAGAGAAGATTAATCAACTTTTATCAGACCTCAATTCAAAAGGACAATTTAATGGAGGGTTTATGATGGGAGATAGAGATGAAATGCTATTTAAAAAAGTATATGGTTATGCTGACATGAAAACAAAAAAACCGTTGGATGTAACAAATTCATTTGGTATTGCTTCTGTCAATAAAACACTCACAGCAACCTTAATTATGAGAATGGTAGAGTTAGAATACTTTAAGACCAATAGTAAATTGGTTGAGTTTTTCCCTAACCTTCCTTATACAGACATTACTATAGATCATCTTTTAACGCATACATCAGGGATTCCATTTTATTATGATAATCTGGTAAAGAAGCATTGGGATGTGAGCAATAAAATGACCAACGATGATCTTTTTAAATTGTATGAAGAATACCAGCCTAAACAGGAATTTTCTGCTGGAGAAAAATTCTCATACAGTAATGCAGGATACATGTTTTTAGCTGGAATCGCTGAAAGAGCTTCTAAAAAAACATATGATGATCTTCTACAAGAATTAATTTTTGAACCTGCTGGTATGAAAAACACACAGCGATTAATCAATATAAAAGAGGATGCAAATTTGGCAAAAGGACATACATTGTCAATACAACAAGGAGCCTATGTTCCTTTGAATTTTCATGAAGATTACCCTGGTTCTATGGATTCATATTTTAGAGATAGAAAAGGACCTGGAGGACTGAACTCTACATTTACAGATTTATGGAAATTTAGTAACGCACTTCAAACCTCAAAAATTATAGAGGGTGTGGCTATCAAAAAAATGTTAACGCCTGCAAAAACTAATGATGGTAAACAAAAAATGTATGCCAGAGGTTGGCAGTTAGAAATGGTAAAAGGTAAAAGAAATATTGGTCATAGAGGAGGGTCAGAAGGTGAAAATTGCTTTTTTAGAATTGCATTAGATGAAAATTACACCTACTTTTTAATTGCAAATGCAAAAACACCGTATCTAAGTAAAATCAACAATCAGATAAAAAATATTTTAGAAGGAAACCCGATAGAGAAAATTAAAATATCTGGTGTAGAAAGAGTGTCTTTACTTTATGGAAATAATGATTATGAGACCATTGCAAGTGAAGCCAAAAAAATGAGTGCTCAAAAAGATGATTACTATTTTGCATTGGTTGAATTCAATAGTGTTGCATGGAATTATTGGCTAAAAGAAGATTTTGAAACAGCATTCGATTTCATAAAATTAGCAACAGTAGCTATGCCAGATAATGCTGGTGCTTGGGAAGTATTAGCCGAGTCATATATGGAGCGCGGTAAAAATGAGCAAGCCATTAAATATTATCAATTAACCATCGACAAATTAAATGCTGATCCAACTAAAAAAGGTAAAAAATGGGTAAATGAGTGGATTGTTGAAATGAAGGATAAAATTAAAAAGATGGAGGGTGAAAAATAATCTATTAGAAAAAAGAGATTGAGAGAGTTATTGAGAAAACAAAATATTAAGAATAATAAAACACGTATTAGATATTTGGCTATATGATCTTAATGATATTAGGATTAGTGGAGTTCCTATTAAAAGAGAATTGTAAACCGATTATCTAAAACTATTAAATGAATATGAAATTGGAGCAGGGCTCAATCGAAAGATTTTGTTGTCAAAATCATTTATTATCATAAGGAATTTTGGCTCAAAAAGATTTAAAGGAAGTGCTCAAGAAAGAATTAAGAAAATTAAAGGAAATGAAATTTTAAATTTCATTTCCTTAGTAAGCGACTTACTTTTTAATAAATTTTATCGATTCTTTTATAGAAGGCTAAAACTGAATCTTTTTTAATACAGATAGTCTGCTAAATTTGAAATTGCTCCAATTGAATTTGCAAGACAATGAATGATAATTGATAGTATAAAACTTTTTTTCCACCAAACTATATAAAACCAAGGGATACTCATTAAAAAGATGGTGATCATATTCTGAGGCTGCCATAAATGAAATAATGCAAAAAATAACGCTGCAATTATAGGAGCAAGTTTTTTATATTTAACTAATCTTGGCATTAAGTATCCTCTAAAATAAATTTCTTCTACAATAGGGTGTAAAATTCCGTCTACAACTAAAACCATTATCAAAGTAAAAACAATATTAGTCTCACTAATTGTTACGGGAATATGATCTGGTCTTAAAAACCATTGAGGCAAAATGTTAGAAAGCGAATGAGAAATCTGTAATGAAACAGGCTTTATAAAGCTAGAAATAATTATGGCTACTGCAATAACAAGGACAGGGAAAACTATACATTCCCACCAAGAAAGTTTGTTATTATATAAAACAATTTCAGAGAAAAATTTAAGTTTATTTTTTTTTGATAGAAACCTTAAATATAGAATAGGAATAGTTACTCCTATTAATAAAAAGGAAATAGTTAATGCGGTTTGAGAATAAAACCCAGTATTAATACATGTCTTATATATTAACAGGTAAAAGATTAAAATTAATACTCCAGGTAATAAGTGTAGTATAAAACTAGTAAATAGTGTATGCTCTTTTTTTACTGAGAAAATAGAATTTGTTAGTTTCATAACTTGTAGAAAATATTTGTTGAAATAAATTATAGCAATTTTGATTTTATTTCTTCAATAAGCCCGCTATGAGTTGATTGAATTTTTTGGGTTCTTCGAAAATGGGGCTATGAGACGATTTTTCAAATTCATAGTACTTCACTATTGGAGCTTTTAACTTTTCAGAGTACTCTTTTACTAATGTTTTTGGGGTATTATAATCGTACTTTCCACTGATAAAGTATACAGGGACTTCCACTGACTTTATCTGTTCAAAAAAGTCAATTTTTTTCTCTTCTCTCCTAAGTTTATAGGAAAAACCTGAACTCTTTGTAAAATCAATTAAGTCAAAGAAATTATATTCGTCAGATAATAAAATATCAAAGACTGCATCAATAACTCCTGTTTTTCCGTAACGTTCACCTCCGTATTCTAATAACCACTTTCTTTGTTTCCAAAAGCCACCTTTTTTATACATACCATTTTCTGGAGGACCTATAGACTCTAGTTCATTTATAGCTTCTTGATTGTTCGCTTTTTTTGCTTGATCTAAAGCATATTGAAAAGAGATTTCTTCTCCCTTAACTGTATTAACAACTTGACCAATACCTATGTAGTTATCTACAAGCTCGGGATATTTTTTAGCTGTAAGTAACCCAAGAATTGTTCCCCAAGAATGTCCCATAAGGGTTACTTTCTTTTTGTTTAATTTATTTCTAGTGTATAAAATGAGTTCATGAGTGTCAGACAAAAATTGATTAAGATTCATAGTTTTTTGAGGAATAGTTTCATCATACGATTTAGCCGTTCCACGTTGATCCCAAAAAACTATAGTAAAATGTTTTTCCAATTCTGAATTGTACTTTCTTAAAAAGGCTGTTTCTGATGCACCTGGCCCACCATGAAGAAAAATAATTATAGGATTTTCTCGGTTTTCACCCCTTATTAAAACCCATTGATCAATACCCCCTATTTTTACCGTTCCCATTTCTACAATTCCTGATTTTGAGTCAATAGAATCAGTACTCGTAAAATAATCGCTTGTAAAAAATATTGCAATAAGGATTATTATAGTTGCAATAACCCATTTGAAAACTTTTAAAACCTTCTTAAATATCTTCTTCATAGTAATTACTTCTTGAGAGATGGGTATATATATTTTAGCATTATTTCAATGGGTTGTGTTTGTGATAAATCAGAATTATAGTTACCACCATTCATCACAAAAACCATGTTTTGTTCTGGCAATACCCAAATGATTTGCCCACCATTTCCAGTAGATGCATATCCTTTTAACTTTGGAAAAAAATCGGGGCCTTTTTCAACTACTAATACCATGTAACCATAACCTAAAACAAATGGACCTATAACACCTCCATTTACTTGTTTTGACGATAATCGGTCAACCCATTCCTTACTAAGAATTTGCTTTTTGTTCCACAAACCTTTGTTTAATAGCATGGTTCCCATTTTCATCATATCTCGTGGTTTGATTCGTAACCCTGCATCGGCAGATACTAATGTTTTATCTCTGTTTTTTCTCCATACAAATTTTGTAATCGCTAGAGGAGTAAACAAATGTTTTTCGGCAAATTGATCTAAAGGCATATTAACTGCATTCTGAATCACTTTGGCTAAAACATTTGACACTCCTCCACTATAATTAAATACTTCTCCTGGTTTTGCTATGATTTTCTTTTTAAGTGTATATCCTACCCAGTCTCCGTCTTTATACATCTTGCTATCATCATTGTTTTCATCATCATATGAAAGATTCGATTCATTCCAATCCAATCCAGAAGACATACTAGCAAGATGATGAATAGTGATTTTTTCATTTTCTTTGTTTTTTAAACGCTGATAATTAGGTAAATAGTTGAAAACACTTTCGTCTATAGATTTAATATATCCTTTATCTACCGCTATCCCTAAAAGTAAAGCTGTAACAAATTTTGAAACAGATCTTATTTGATGTAATCTGTTTCTATTGTATCCATTAAAATATTTTTCAACTAAAAGTTTATTATCCTTTAAAATTAAAATGCTATGAATATTTTTATACACCCCAGAGTCAATATCTTTTACAAGATTAGATATGAGTTTTGTATTTAGGTTGCCATTTGCATCTCCAACAGAGATACCATCATTAATTTTTTTTGGAGTTAAAAAACTCTCTTCTTGTGAGAAAGCTTTAAAGGATATTAATAATAAATAACAAAGAATAATTTTTTTCAATATATTATTCATGACTCTTGTAAATTTGAATCAAATAACATTAAAAAAATAACACCAGTGGTATGAAATTATAATCTCGGACTAATTTGATTTTTTTTTCCAGAAAGTTCTTTTTTAAAATCATTCGGAGTTTTTCCAGTAAATTTTTTGAACATTGTATTAAAAGTAGATTTAGAATTAAACCCTGATTCATAAGCTAACCCAAGTAGTGTTAAGTTTTTGAACTTAGAATTTTCTATTTTACCAATAACTTCTCTTACACGATATTCATTTATGAAATCATTGAAATTTTTTTCAAAACACGTATTTATAACAGCTGATAAAAACACTGGATTTACGACCATTAATTCAGCTAGCTGGCTTAATTTTAAAGTTGGGTCTAAAAACGGTTTTTGATGCTGCATTAATTCAGTTAATTGTAACGAATATTTCTTTAATTCTTTAGGTGAATATTTTTTGTTTGCTTTTGGCTTTACAAAAAGGTTTGTATCTAGATTTAATAAAATTTCAGGTCTTGTAAATCCATGATATCCGATTAATAATACTACAAAGGACATTGAAAACCACAAAATATAGGCAGTATACATTGATGGTTCTCCCCATAATTTGATAAAATATCCGATATCACCATAACCTACAAAAACCCAAAAAAACATAATTAATAAGAACGTGTAGCAAAGATTTGTAAGTAAATTTAGATTGATTTTACTGATATTTGAAAAATTATCTTCAATCTTATATTTATATGTATTTAAATGTTTTATTGTCAGTAGTAGATAAATGATTACCTGGATTATTGTGAAAGCTTGTAGTATTGAAAAAAATAGTAAAGCTTCTTTTTTTGAAAAAACATCCTCATAAATATTTACCTCCCATCTTTGACGGAAAAAATAGAGAATTGGAATCATTGATATAGCAGGTAAATAATGCCACAGAAATTTTAATTTAAATATGTTTATTTTCTTTGTTAAAGCCCAAACATATAAATATAAGGAAGGAGTCAATAGAAGAATAACGACTAGAAAATTTCCAAAACCAATTTTAGGAGAAAAATTGGAATTTAATAATAGTTTAAAAGCATAAGTTACCAAGAAAATTGCTAGAAATGAGTTAGAGATAGACCGATGTTTTTTGGAAACAACAAGTATTACCGCCAAAAAAATGCTAAAAGAGAAAGCGACCAATAAAAATACTTGGATAAAAAAAGGAAAGGTCATATAAATAAAATGATTAAATCAAAATTATAAAAATTAAAAGCAATTTTATAAGATTAGTTTTTTTAAAACAGAAATATTTTTTATCATTTTGCAGACAGTTTCAATATTTATAATATTAGTCTTTCATTATTATTGACTTACTTTTTAATAAATTTTATCGATTCTTTTATAGAAGGCTCTAAATCTATTTCTATACTTTCAATTTCTCCTTTTTGATTTGTATTGAACTTAAATAGAAACGGTTTATTCTGACTTTTAAAAATGTTCATAATGTAACCCTCTTTGGGTGTTGTTGCAGAAGCTTCAAAAATATCATATTCTCTATGTTTTAAATTGAATTGATATTCTGGAAATATAACCAACAAGCTGTCCTTAGATTTTTTTATTTGAAATGATCCGTAGCCTTTATGAGTGTAAGTTCCTAAATAATCCTCAGAATTATGAAGAGGTTTAGAATATGTAACTGTTTTTAATTTTGGCTTAGATTGTTTATTCATAAAATCTAAATAAGCTTTATTCCAATCTGTTTTTTCTAGATTAAGTACTCTGTCGGCAATAATATCTCTTAAAATATAAGGAGGAAATACATCATATTTATTTGTCAAAATAATTATCGCATACTCATCAACTGGATATAAAGCAATCATAGAAGAATAGCCGTACTCACCTCCATGGTGATTAACCATGTAGTGACCATTATAGGTTGAAGCTTTCCAACCATAACCATAGCTATCAAATATGCTTTGTGTATTCGTTTTTGGAAGTCTGCTGCTAATTAAATATTGTGGCTTTAAAGCATTAGAGATATAAGAACTTGGAATTATCTCAACTTCATTTTCTTTTCCTTCATTTAACCATAATTTTGCCCACTTAATTACATCATTTAATGAACTATAAATTGAACCTGCAGGATCTCTTCCTTTAAATTTATAGAAATCTAGTTTTTTTATTTTATCATTTTCTTTAGCATAACCAAAAGCTACGTCATTAACAGCATGTAGCTTAGATGAAGAAATGTATGTATTAGTCATTTTAAGTGGCTGTAAGAAACGAGTTTTAATATTGTCTTCCCAACTAATTCCAGTAATGCGCTCTGCAATAACACCACTTAAAGTATAGGCTATGTTGTTATATTTATACTTTTCTCGTGGCTTGGCAAAAGGTTTTAAATACTGAATTCTGTTTATTAAACTATCCTTAGAATTTGTAGGAAATAAATAAAAAGACATATCATGTTGAGCTAAACCAGAACTATGAGTCAATAATTCTTTAATTGAAATACTATTATTCATTTCATCATTAAAAAACTGAAAACCAGAAACATACTTATTTGGCGTTGATGAAAAATCTACTTTTTTCTCATTCTCTAAAAGACCTAACAATGCAGCAGTAAATGCTTTTGTGCAAGAACCTAAACCAAAAATTGTATTATTGGTAACGGATTTTTTATTTTTAATATCCCCAAAACCGAATGTATTTGAATAAATAATTGAATTCTTTTTAATTACTGCAATCGCTAAACCTGGAATATTCCAATCTTTCTTAACTTGTTTTATTTGTTTTTCTAATTCACTAATTTCAAAACTTTTTGATTGTGATGAAACTCTAATGAAATTAAAAAGTAAAATTATTATAACAATCTTTTTTAATATTACTCTATCCATTTTATTTATTTTACTCAAAAGTAAGAATTCAAATATGAATACTAAATTCAAATATTGCTAATAAGACAATTTTTTAGCAATGTTGAAATGACTTTAAGTACTATTTAGTAACTTTCTTAAACAATAATCCGTTAAACTTAACACTAATTACTTCATTATTTTCTAAACGGAAGTTCATTACAGAACCATTATTTGGAACTAATTCTAAACGAATACTGTTTTTATTTACAAATGGTTCAGCAGGGTTGTTTGTTTTAAGGTGCCCAAAATTAGCAAAAAAACCTTTACCTTTTCTGTATTCAATTTTCAAATTGTTATCTACTGAAGAATTTTTATAAGTACCTGCATATGCTTTTAAAGGTAAATCTAGATTCCAAGTTCGTTTAGCTCTATTTTCTAAATCCTTTTTCTTCCCCTTAAATGCATTTACTAAAAGGGTATGGTATTCCTTTAAAGCCTCATCATATTTTTCTTCTAAATTTTCAACACCTGCATAGTAATCAAAGGCATAAGATTCTAATAGGTAAGATGCCAATAAGCCAGCGTGTCCTTCATTTACAAAAACCGCTACTCCTGTTTTATGTTTTGGAATAAATGATATTTTTGCGTGTGCTCCAGTAAAGTCGCCATAATGATGCACTAAAGTATCATTAGAACTATTTGTTGTCAAGTTCCAGCCATACCCATAACCAAATCTTTTTGAAGAGAAAAACTTACGGTTTTGTGCTGCTTGTTTTTTATGTGTAAAAGGAAGTAACCCTTTTCTAAAAATTTGTTTGTTATCTAAAACACCATCATTTAGTTGTATTTCTAACCATTTTGACATGTCTCTAGGTGTTGTTATTAAACCTCCAGCTGCATGCATAATATCGTCTTCTTTCTTAAACTTTAAATTTTTAAGATTACCGTCTAAATCTGTTTGTGAATAAGGCTCTGTTCCTGTCCAATTGTTTTTTTCAATGTCAGACATATTGCCAGAAGTTCTTTTCATTCCTAAAGGATTTAATACTTCCTCATTTACGATTTGTTTCCAACTTTTTCCTAATTCTCTTTCTACAATTATTCCGAATATATTGTAACCAAGGTTGTCATAACTAAAATTACCATATCCAACACTATTAGTTGTAGTGTTATTGATTAGCTTATTTGTTAAGGAACTTAAAGTATAATTCCCGAAATAAGATTTTACTCCTGTAATATTTCTATTTCGTAAACCCGATGTATGATACAGTAAATCTCTAATAGTTACGCTATCAGCTTTTAGTTCTGGTTTAAATTTAGCCTCTGGAAAATAGCTCGCCAAAGATCTATCCATATTGATGAGCTTTTTTTCATGAAGAATTAATGCCGCCAATGCTGTAAACGATTTTGTTGAGGAAGCAATATAAAATTCGGTTTCTGGTGTTACTAGAATTTTATCTTCATAATTGGCGTAGCCTTTATAATTTTCGTACACCATTTTGTCGTCTTTTACAACAGCAATACCAATTCCAAAATTGATATTAAATGTATCCATTACTTTTTCTACGTAAATATCAAAACTCTTTTTAAAGACTAGATCTGTCTCATTTTTTATTTTATTTAAAGAGCTACATGATACAATAAGAAGGATAATAATGATAGTTAAAAATACCTTAAATAAAGAAATTAAGTTGCTACTAAAGTTTTTAATTTTGTTCATAATTCTGATATTATTTTTAAAATAAATGCCCATCTTTTAAGTAAAAGATGAGCATAGATATAGATATTTGTAGAATAAAAAAAGGAGATGATTTAAACGATAGGTTTATGCATATAAATAAACAGTATCTGTTATCCATATCAAAATAACATGAATAAGTATTTGAGCTATTCGTTGCTAATTCCCAACCATAATAACTATGACCAAATCTTTTTGAGGAGAAAAATTCACAATTCAGAAACTGGATTAGCAGAAGGAATTATCAAATAATTACTATTCGCCTCCAAATGTCTGCATCTCAACAGCAAATTTGTATTGCTTTTTTTCAAAATCTGTTTTATGAGGATTGTGCTGCATAGCCAATCTATAATATTTTCTTCCCAACTCATATTCATCTATTTTCATATAGACTTCTCCTAAACTATCATAAGCATTCCATGATTCAGGATTATTTTTAATATTTAGTTTAAACAAATCTATTGCCTGTTCAATAGCTCCAGTATATAAAACAGCATAAGCAAGACTGTTTATGCTCTTTTCTTCAACATCCTTTGGCTTTTTTGTAAGTATTTTTTCAATTTCATTCGTAATTTTAGAATCATAAACCTTTTGTCCTTTAATTTCTGATAAAATTGTTACTATATTTTTAATTCTACTTTTATCAACTATAGAGACCGTAGGTTTATATGTCTTTTTAATTTCTGAAATTTTGGTTGCTAAATTTTTTAATAACTCTTTTTTTTCAGAACTACCAATATACTTTCCATCCTTAATTACAGCATAGATATCTTGAGTGTTGGATATATTTTCTAAAGGGTTTTTGTTTAACAAAAGTAAATCAGCTTTTTTCCCTTTTTCAATTGAACCATAATCTTTTTCGAGATGCATCATTTTAGTACTATTAACTATGGAACTTTGCAAGGCTTCTAAAGGTGTCATTCCTAAAATTGAAACAAATTGTTCCAATTCCTCATGTAATGATTCTCCCGGAAATACAGATATTGTAACAACATCTGTTCCTGTAACCATCTTTATACCCGCTGTATACATTTCTTTCATATAGATTCTATGATTCGTAATTATCTTTTTCCAGTCCATAATTCCTTCCTGTAGCTTACCAAAATGTTGCTCTCTCCAAAGATCAAAAAGTTTAGGATGTAAATATTTATTAGTTGCTTCTGTCGTCTCAATATTTTTTAACACATGTTTATAGGGTTGTAGCCTGCCTTTCGTGTCAGGAATAAATGTAGGACAGATATAGGAATTATTTTCCTTAAAGGATTTATAGATCTCTTGTCTTTCTTCTTTTGAGAGGCCTTCTAACGGGATAAATAGGGTGTGCTCGAAAGAAATTTGACCTGCTTCTGCTGCCCTCTTTAAATGATTAGGATACATTTGCGTATGCCCAACAACTTCAATGTTCGCTTTTTTTACTTCTTTTAGAATAGCTAAATACGTTTCAAGATTTTCAGAAGTACGAATTTTTATATGATCAAATTTTAATTTTTTAAGTGAGTCAATAACTTGAACAGCGTGTTTAGGGTTCTTAATACCTATTCTTTTTTTTCCCATTTTTTCATTGTGATTTTTTTCCATCCAGCTTAACCAATTGGCTCCCTCTAGAATTGGACTGGAATAAGTAATAGTTGGGGCTAATGTGCCATTGACACTTAATTTCTTTCTAATATCTTGTTCCTTTTCGTAATCGCCTCCCATATCTCTTATTCCAGTTATGCCATTTATAAGATATAGAGTAAGTGATTCTTCTTCTGAGTGCGCTATATGTCCATGCATTTCCCAAAGACCAGGAATCATAAACTTTCCTTCAGCATTAATTTGGTGTAAATTCTTGTTAGGGTTTTTTATAGTGATTTTTTCAATTCTATCGTCTTTAACAATAACATTCGTTTTTTGAATATTTCCTGTACGTACATCAATAACATTTACATTGGTAATGACGTAATGATCTTGAAAATCTAAATTGGTTTGTTGAGCAACTCCGTTAAAATTGATAAAAAAAACAGCTAGTATGATGCTATAAATTAAAAATGTTTTTGTCTTCATTCTATATGGTCTAAATATGGCAAATGCGTTTCGCATTTGAAATAACATAACTTTTCTATATAAGACAAACCTAGAACTTTTCATGCTTCTTTACGTCCCAAAATATTTATTAGGATTTATTTATAGATGTTTTTTCTGTAAACTTTTAGTCTCATAATTATTCCGCTAATTCTTTAAAAGCTTATTAATGATTGTTTTTGCATTTTCATTTTTTGGATTTAGCTTTAAAGATTTTTTATAATTAATCAAAGCATTTTTCTTGTCACCGCTTACCATATAAGATTCTCCTAAGCTATCAAATGCATTTGCGCTTTCAGGGTAGAGCATAGTGTTTATTTTAAAGATAGACAATGCTATCTCGTTATTCTTTTTTGCAAGTTCTTGATATCCAATATTATTAAGTGTAGATTCTCTTACTAATGGACTGTTTGGATTATTCTCTTTTTGCTTTTTATAAGCTTCTAATGCTTTTTCATAACTACCTTCTTGTAAATATTCAAAAGGGAATTTCAAATTAATAGCTTTATTATACACTCTATCAAATCCTTTGATCCAATCTGTTATTGATTCATGAATTAAAATGTCGGGTTCTATATATTCACGAGTCTCAAGAGCATTTGTATGAGTCCAAGTTCCTCTAGATAACATTACGTCAACACCTATTTTCTCAAGAACAGGAGGTGGAAACACGTTGCTTCCTTCTGTTTGATTTGGTCTTCCACCAGATGGTTCTCCAATAAAAGTGGCGTTAGTGTGTGTTTCTAACATACTCATAAATGCAGTTGCCGCACTAAATGTTTTACGACCAGTTAGTACTATCAGTTTTTTCGCATCATTTAGTCTTGAGATCTCTTTAATTTTAAAAATAAAAGGCCATGCATTGAATAAATTTCCCCCTCCATTGTTTCTCAAGTCAACAATTATTTTTTCAACTTTTTTGTTTTTTACGATATCCCATAATTTTGCATAAGTATCCATTAATGAGTGATTAGGTGGATCTCGAAGAACATTCATTTTAAAGTATAATATTTGTTTTTCTTCTAAATAGTTTAGACTATAGGGCGGTTCTATTTCCCATTTAGTTGAAGCCCATTGTATATTAAGCTTTCTGTCTAACCGAACCGAATTTAAGGATGGTGATTCAAATTGATCAAAAAAACCACCAACTCCCTTTTTGTAAACTTGTGAAGTAACTTGAATTTGCTTAGTTGTTCCGTTTGATAATTTAATCGTTAACGGTAAGCTGTCTATATTGTCAATTAATCTTAGTCCTTTTACAATTGGTGGATAACTCATAAAGATTGGTGCTTTAAACATATCACCATATTTATTTTCTCCATTGGAAATTTCGAAAAACTTTTTAGAAGCTTCAGATTCAGAAAAATTACCAAACCGTTCTACTTTACCACCTATAAATTCTGAATACTTCGCATCAGCAGCGATTACATACAAGCCTTCTTTGAAGTAATGAAGCCTAATAGGAAACCACTTTACTTTTTCTTCAGCAGAAAACACCATTTCTCTAATCCAAACACCAGAATGACCATCTTTTAGTTTGGCGATTAACTTCATCACTTCAACTCTGATTTCATTTTTTGATAAAGAAGACGATTTTTTTAAAAGAACTGAATAATCTTCAACCCATTTGTCATGATTATAGTACTGGAAAATATGTCCAGAATTATCCATAACAAGTTGATATAACTCCTCCAAATCTTTTTGCCATACATTATTTTGAGAATAAGTAGGAGTAGTGAATACTAGCGTAGCAAGCAATTGAAACAATATAAGTTTTTTCATAATTTCTCTATTTATCACAAACCTAGAACTTTTGATGCTTCTAAACGTCCCAAAATATTTATTAGGACTATATTTATTGATACTTTTTTTTGTAGACTTTTGGAGTCATTCCTGTGGAGTCTTTAAAAATTCGTTGAAATGAAGATTTACTATTAAAACCAGACTCGTAGGCCAATCCAATAATAGTTTTATGATTTTCCTTAGAATCGCTCAATTTAGATTTGAGGTCTTTTAAACGATAGGTGTTTAAATATTTAGAGAAGTTAGTTTGCAATTCATTATTGATAATTTCAGAAAGATTTTGTTTAGATACTCCAATTAACAATGCAACATCACTAATTTTTAGATCAGAGTTTCTAAATACTTTTTGTTCTTCCATTATTTTATTTAATTCAAAAATCACTTGCTTACCAATCTCAGATTTTTTACCTGATGTTTTTTTGCAGGTCTTTTTCCATTGGCTATCATATTTTATAAAAGCGTAAGCAAAAACATAGACAAGTAGAATTGTAAGAATAACTGTTACAAATTCTATGTTGTATAACATGTTGAATCCGTAGGAAATTAAAATTCCGTGTGCTAAAGTTAGTAATACTATTATTGTATAAAATATCAGTATAAAAAAAAATAAACTTCTGTATCGACTCCAAAAACTATGATACTTGTGTGTGTCTTTTTGATTGCGATTGAGAATAAATACCCAAATTAGGTAGACACAAAGATGTGCTATTTTCAAATACTCAATAACAGTAAAATTGACCCAAATAATGTTATTGATTGGCGGGTAGCTTAACTTTACAGTTGATGTCTGTACATAGTAAGGCATCATAATAATTAAGTAAATGAAAAAGGGTATATAATGAATTAAAAAACGACTTCCCTTAGATTTTTCTTTAGGAAAAACTCCTTTATATAGTAAATACAGTGATGGTCCAATTAAAAGAGGTATTGGAACCCTAACATATATAAAGTGTGGAAACAAAGAATACCAATCCATCACATGAAAAATAGTAGTAAGAAGTAATAAAATATGACTTATCACTAAAATACTCAGTGCTATTTTAGTTCTGATAGAAAATGTAAGAGACCAGAAAGTAAATATTAAATATAGACCTTGACTAATCGCTATAAACCCAAGAATAACTATCCAATTCATATTGAAGTTTTTGTTGTGTTACAAAAACACATAAACAAAGTTATTGATTTTATACCTATCTTAAGTTTACAATCTATAATTTTAGAGTTACGAATTAAAAAGAATAAAAGAGAAAAATAAGATCAGTATTTACGTTGAGACATAAACTTCGTTCAGTTTGTATGACTAAAATATTGTTTTCAAGTTGTTGACGTCAATAGTTTGTTCTTTCCAAATTACTGCTCTTATGAATAAATATAAAGAAATTTATGGAATTGACATCAGTAAAGATATATTTGAGGTCTTTGGTTCAGAGACATGTAATAACCAGTTTAAAAAATAATGATATATAGACTAAAAAGCTTTTTAAAGTTTTTGACTAAAGGCGACTTAGTTGTTATACAAGCGTTGAGGCACACTCAATTAAAGCTGACTTGCGTTACTACGTGCTCCAACGCCCCGCCATGCTAAATTACATACCTATCACTAATAAAATTATCTTTATTTACAGCTTTAGCGGCCCATCCAGAGTAAACATGCCACAACAATCGCTATATGCAATTTGATCATATCCCATTTATATTTTAATTTTTTTATGAATAAATTCACTGATAATTAAAATCCAGAAGGTAACTCCTCATAGCGGGGCAATAGACTATTATTATCTGAAATAGAAAATCTATTTTTCTTTAAGTTTTTTTAATCGAAAGGTTATTTAAGCTAATAGAGCAAAAATATAGTTAAATCAATATTTTTAATTGGGTTTATTTGTTTCCAACCAAATGACTAAACGCTGTATTTTTGGATTTTTTTCTGGAGTTAATGTAAAAAAGACATTAATGTTTCTATACTCACAATATATTCTAAAGTTACCTCTAAGTTGATTTCGTGGCTTTAAATCATCAACTTTCAAGATCTTTCCTGCCTCGCCTAAGATGTCATCAATTTTTTTTCTCCGTTTTTCTCTTGACTCATCTAAATAGAAGTTTTCTGCAAGAATTGCATCTTCCAATTTTGGTTTCCAATCTTGAATTAGTTCTACAATTTGCTTTTGTATCTTTAAAAAAATATCTGAAACCTGAAGTTTTCTATTTGATAATCTCGCAACGCTAAAAAGTAGTTTTTCCATCTTAAGTTGTGGCAGAGGGCTAGTATAGGTTAAGTTACCAAAAGCAATAATTCCCAATCCGTAGTCAGGATAAAATACATATTTTCCGGCAAAACCAGGCAATGCTCCGCCATGCTCAACTCTTACATCTCCATAACAATCTTTCGACACATCAAATCCATACCCATAACCTATTTGCATTGAACACAGTTTTCCATTAAAAGCAGTTTCACCAGTAATTAATTCGGGAAATTGTGAAGTATGCATTTCTCTTAGACTACTCCTTTTAATAGGGCCTTTTTCTTTATCATTTCGGGGTGGCCATGCAGATAAATGGTAACTTAGATATTTCCCAAAATCTTCTAAAGTTGTAATCAGTCCACCCATTGCACCGAAAGAACCATCGTGTAGCATAGGTTCTTCTTTCCATTGGTTATTTTCCCAATCATATCCTCGTGCCAATTGTTCTTCAGGTATTTTTGAAAATTCCCAATAAGTGTTATTCATACCTAAAGGCTTTAAAATTACTTCTGTGATATACTCCTGATAAGGTCTGCCAGTAATTCGAGAAACAATGTTTCCTAGTATGGCATAACCCGTATTGCTGTATTCAAATTTAAGAGATGCGACATTTGAAAGTGAAAGCCCCTTTTTAATAAGGGTAATTAACGCTTGGTCTGTTTTATCTAACTGTCTATCTCCCCATGGATTATCTTCTGGTAGTCCAGAGGTCATGGTTAATAAGTTCTCAATATCAATTTCAGGTGAGTCATTTGTAAGGTATGTTACCTTAGCCATTTCAGGGATATACTTTGCAACAGGATCCTCCAAAGATAGTCTACCTTCATCTCTCAATTTCAGAATAGCCATGGCTGTAAAACTTTTAGTCATTGAGGCAATACGAAAAGAGGAATTTTTTGATGCAATGATATTGGCATCCAAATTTATAAGACCTGAAGCAGAAGCTAATACCAATGAATCGTCAACAACAACGCCATAAGCTATCCCTGGGATTTTTTTTTCTAAGGCATGCTCATTCATCAGTTTCTCTATTTGTGGAGCTATGTCTTTAACTCTTTGAATCCGATCTTTCATAAGAAATACTGGAGGACGATAAGAGCTTGAGAAATACTGATTAGAAGTCGCAACTGTATTAGTTTCTGATGATTGAAAACCACAAGACAATAAAAAAAGTGCCAAAAAAGTAATTACAAAATATTTTCCCATTGTTTCTCTATTAAAATTAGAGTTAGATTCAAATTACTTAAACGCCTTTCAACTTCTTTAGTTGCTTTTTTACATGATCAATCCACTCAGTATCTTTCTTTTCTTCTTTCTCCAACATTTGTAAGGTAATCGTATAATAATGAGTAGATTTTTCAATATTTCCATCTTCCATATAGGCTTCGGCTAAGCTGTCGTATGGATTGATAGATTTTGGATGCATCTTTACATTCCATTGAAAAACTTGAATAGCTTCTTTAATCATTCCTAAATTTCTCATCAAACGAAGCCCCAAAGTATTAAAGGAATCTTCGCTGAAATAATAACTTGATTTCTTTATATTACCATTATTATATAAAGTATTGTATCTTTTAATTGCTGAATCAAGACCTTCATTTATAATTCTGTGTGCAATTTCAATTGCTGCAAGTTCTCTTAACTTTTTGCCTTTTTTTCCGTTTAAAAGTTCTACTATAGTTCTTGTAATATAAGAGGTTTCAGTTGATCTTCCTGCATTACCTAGGATAATTATTATGATTTCGCCGTCGTTAATAATAGACAATCTAGAACTGTAACCATCATCTACACCATCCATAGTTATTAGTTTTAGTTTATAATCTAATCCCCAAACACTTTCGTCAAATACTTTTAAACCCAAACCCCAGTTTTTTTCAGTATCTAACATCAATTTTCTGGTTTGTTGACTAACAATCTTATTTTGCATAAAACCATTGGCTAGTTTTCTTAAATCTTCAAGGTTTGAATGAACACCTCCTGTTGAAAAAGTAATTGCTTGATCTCTATAATCAGCTTTTTCATATCCCATGTATACAGCTCCATCATTATATTTTTTATATACCTTAATATAACCCGTTGCCTTATTTTTCACCAATCTATTACTCTCAAAGAAACCTGTATTTTTAAGCCCTAAAGGGTTATTGATATATTTATCAATATTGTATGCAAAGGTGTTATCCGATACTTTTTCTATAATACAACCCAAAAGTAAATACCCAAAACTACTGTAACGATGTTTAGTTCCTGGCTCAAACTTTAACTTCATTTTAGAAACGAGTTTAACTAACGAATCTTTCTTCATTGGAGTACTACGATAGGCATCCCAATTAATATTTAATTCATCAAGTCCTTCATAATGTGGCAGACCAGAACTATGATTTAAGAGTTGCTTTATGGTTGGAATTTTCCCTTTTTCTGAACTTGGATAGTGAGATACATATTTAGAGACAGGATCATTAAGCTTTAATTGATTTTCTTCAATCATTCTCATCAGAACAAGAGCGGTAAAGGTCTTTGTTAAGGAAGCAATACGGAATTTGGTGTCAACATTATTAGGAATATCAAATTCTCGATTTGCGAACCCAAATGCTTTTTGGTAAATAGTTTTCCCTTTCTCAATAACCAATACTGTTCCACTTAATTCATACGCTTTTTCGTAAGATGTAAGGAAAACATCTATTTTTTCTTCAGCTTTTTGGGAATAAGATATACTGATGCTTAAAAGCATCAAGCTAGCTATAATAAGAGTTTTAAATTTTTTCATGTGATTTACTTGTTTTTCCATTTATCTTTTAATATTTCTTTATCAATCCTTCTTATCCTTCCTTCTGCACTTCCTCTAAATCTTTTCGTTTCAAAGTCACCGATAATAATGAAAGATTTAGACAATAGAATTTTTCGATTGGGACCTGCCTCAATTTTATATTCATTTAAAATATTCACATATTCAGCTTGCAATTCTTTTTTGATGGGAACTCCACTAATTCTAATATCATCAAGATCGTATAACCATATATCTAATACATGCCTTCTACGGATCTTAAAATTCTGCTGTTTTAATAAATCTCTCAATCTTTTTTTTATAACACGAAGCTTAGCATTATTTAAATTCACTAATTTGGGATTGTTCTTTTGCTGATTTATTAAATTGAGAGAATCTGAATTAATATCTTTAGTAACATCCTTTTTTATGGCAAAATCAATTTTGGAATCATAGACCTTCTTGTCTGATTCGATAGATTTATATTTTTTTGTTTCCTCATCGATTTTCTTTATGTTTCCTTCAGCACTTCCTCTAAATTGTTTCGTTTCAAAGTCACCGATAATGATAAATGATTTTGATAGCAGTACTTTTCTATTTGGAAATGGGCTAACGTTATATTGATTTAATAGTTTCACGTACTCTTTTTGTAATTCTTTAGAGATGGGGACTTTACCAGCTATTGTTATATTTTCAAAATCATTCAACCAAATATCTATTACATATTTTCTACTCAAGGTAATTCCTTGTCTATCCAATAAAGTTTTTAATTCTTTCTTTATAACTTTCAACTTTTCATTATTTAAGTTGATCGTTTTTGGTTTTTCTGATGTTCCTTTTCTAGTTGTTTCAACTACATAATAACTGCTGTCAGTTGTGAATTTTCGAAAGCCTTCTTTTACTTTTTTTCCACTTTTTCTAATGGGTGTGTAAGCTTCTTCTTCAACCTTTTCTATATTTTTATCTGTATTTGTTATTGTTGAGTCTTTTACTTCATCATTACTCTTATTTATGCCTTTTTTTGTGTTATTTATTGTAGAGTTGACTACTTTGTCTTTAATCTTCTTTATATTAGATTTACTTGGAGAGAGTTCTTTTTTCTTTTCTTTACTCTCATTAGTTTCATCTTCAATAAACAAAGGATTTGTCTTCGTTTTCTCTTTGTCAATGGTATCATTTTTGACTACTGGAAGATTCACCTTGTTATTGTTATTAGGAGTAATCGTAGTTTTTTTGATACTAAAGAAAATAAACCCAGTAATTATTAATAACGAAATTGTTACTGTAATAAGTAAAAGGTTGAATCGAAACTTGCGTTTTGATATTCCTTTTGAATGGAAACCAATAGTATTATTGATCGATTCTATCATACCTATTACTTTTTCTACTTCTAATTCAAGAGGTAATTGTTTTATCTTTTGAAATCGTTCATTCAAACTTATCTTTTTACTCATAACAGAATTGATTTTAAATGATAAATACTTCTAGTCAGATCAGACGATAGCATTGTTTTTAATTTTTGTCTTCCTCTACTTATTTTAGTTTTTATGGCTCCAACAGAAGATTTTTGTATTTCTGCAATTTCTTTCATAGAAAACCCATTAATTTCAAACAAAATAATAGCTTCTTTTTGTTTAATAGGTAGCTTATTTAAAGCTTTATACAACACTTCAATATCATAGATATGTTCAATATTTGCTCCTTTATCTAGTAATGTGGAATTAAATATTTCTGAGTCGTATGATGTAAATTTTTTCCTTCTAAGACCATTTAAATATTTAAACTTTGCCACTCTAATAAGATAATGGAGAAATTTAGAGGTGTCTTTAATAGTATGAAACTTGGCATACACATCCGTTAAAACATCTTGTACCAAATCTTCAGTAGCTATTGTACAGTTTGTAAGTACTGTACAATATCTTATAAATTGCTCATGATGCATTTCATATAATTGTATAAACTCTTTTTTCTTACTTACGTTTGTCATTTACCGGCGTTAATTAAACTAATAGTACCCTAAGATAAAAAAAGGTTACATTATGAAATGAAAAGAGAAGATTAATTAGAATTATTGTATTACTAAAAATTAGCAATATTTGAATTATCTAATAGTTACTATTCTACAGCTTCTAAATAGGTAATGCTAAATAAGTGTTAAATCCATGCTCTATATTTGTAAAGCTTGATTTTATGCTCTATTCTTGTAGAGTATAAAATTATAATAAAACATGGCTCTTACAAAAAAAGAAGAAAAGGTAATGATTCATTTATGGAAATTAGAAAACGCTACCATAAAAAATTTACTAGAAGAGTTTGAGGAACCCAAACCAGCTACAACAACATTACTTACGCTTTTAAAAAGATTATTGAAAAAAAAATATGTTTTATACCATAATGATAACAGGTATAGAACATATTATCCTTTAGTAAGCAAAGATGTTTATTTTGCAAAAAGTCTAAAGACAATGATAAAGGATTTTTTTAATGATTCTCCCAAACAGTTTGCCTCTTTTTATGCAGAAAAAACTGATTTATCAAAAAAAGATTTAGAATCATTAAAAACTATTATTAACTCCCAAATTGATAAGAAATAATGTTATTCTATATTTTAAAATCAAGTATTTGTCTAATTCTATTCTTAGCATTTTATAACTATTTTTTAGAAAAGGAAAATTTACATGTCTTTAAGAGGTTCTATTTGCTTATAATTTTACCTGTTTCTTTTATGATATCTCTAATAACTTTTAGAACTTATATAGAAATTCCTTTGCAGGTTTTTGAAATAAAGCCGCTTAATTTAGATAAAGACATATCAAATAATACAGCAATATCTTCTTATATTTTTTTGATTTCACTACTATTAATGTATTGTCTTGGTCTTTTAATAATGGGTATTAGATTTATTAAGAACCTAGCTCATACATTACTAAAAGTAAAGATTAATTCTACACAAAAAAGAAATGGCCTTACCATTGTTTTAGTAAATGAAGAGGTTGCTCCTTACTCTTTTTTAAAGTATGTTTTTGTGAATAAACAGAAATATCTAACAAACAGTATCCCAGAAGAAGTTTTTATTCATGAAAAAACACATATCACACAAAAGCACTCAATAGATATTATTCTAATTGAAATCGCACAAATAATTTTTTGGTTTAATCCAATATTTTACTATGTCAAAAAAGCAATAAAGCTAAATCATGAATTTTTAGCAGATGCAGCTGTTTTAAAACAAGGTGTAGAAATTAAAAAATATCAAAATTCTTTATTATCTTTTTTTACTTATCCGCAACAAAAACAATTAGTTAGTTCTTTTACTTATTCTTCAACAGAGAAACGTTTTTTGATAATGAATAAAAAACTGAATAGAAAAACAGCTTATTTAAAATTAGTAATTATCATTCCGCTACTTATCTTTCTACTATCAAGTTTTAGCAATAAAGTTACTGTTCAAGTTCCAATAGAAAACACCTTAGTTCCAAAAACAAAAGTCAATGTTTCAGCAATTCCAGAAATCTATCATTTAATAGATCTAAATGCTGAATTTACCTATAAAAATAAAAAAATATCACATTCAGAAGTTCGAGAATTGATAAAAGCGAGAATTGATAAAAAGAGAGAGAAATTAAACTTTATAGTATCAAAAAATAAATCTAATAAGATTGTTGCAAAACTCTTTTCTACAAAAAATAACTAATAATGAAAAAATATACGCTTCTTGTCTTTCTAGCACTAATAGTCTCATGCTCAAAAACAGACAAATTAAAATTTTCAAGTAATGCGTTTATAGTATATAATGCCAATATAATTGATGTTGAAAATGGATTAACCATAAAGGACAAAGCTATTGTTATTGATAGCGGATTAATAAAACGTATTGATGATTTTAAAAATTTAAAATCACTCGTTTCAAAAGACAAACATTATAATCTAGAACATAAATTTATCATTCCTGGTTTATGGGATATGCACTCTCACATAGATAAGTTATCTGATAATTTTGAGCATTCAAAATCAATGTTAAGTTTATATACTTTAAATGGAGTTACCTCTATTCGAGAAATGGGAGGTGATTGGAACAAGCTTAAAAAATTAAAACAAGCGTCAGAGAAAAATCATAACCTCCCAACGGTTTATACAGCTGGACCAATTTTAGAAAACAAAGCATTTGTTGATTGGGTTGCTAAAGTTGATAATGATCCTGAATTTAAAAAGCAAAGAGTTGGAATTTCATCAAAAGATGAGGTAAAACATAAAGTAGATTCTATTTTAGACTTAGGTATCGATTTTATAAAAATAAGAACAGCTGCTTCTGCTGAAGTTTTTTTCGAAGTCTCAAAACAGTGTAAAAAACATAATGTTAAATTTTGTGGACATGTAGATGCAAAAGTTGATTTATATGATGCTGTAGAGTCAGGTATCAGCTCATTAGAACATTTAGATATATTTCAACTCTCAGGAATGTCTGATATAAAAATGGATTCTGTTGTTCATCTCATGAAAGAGAAGGGGACAGATTATTGCCCTACACTGATTTATTTTAAGAAACATAGGATATACGGCAAAAAAGCAATAAAGTCCTTTTTAAACGATACAATCTTTGAATATGAACTTAGACCTTATGTATCAAAGAAATTACTTAAAAAATCAAAAACGGCTATAAAAGGCGCAGAACAATCGCAAGTTCCATGGAAAAAAATGGAAGCCAACTTTTTAAAATTTGCTAATAAAATCGTTCGTAATGATGTAACAATATTAGCAGGAACAGATGGTGCAAACGCATTAGTTTTACCAGGATTTAGTTTGCACGAAGAGTTACAACTTTATAGCTCAGAATTAAAAATGACTCCCTTACAGATATTGCAATCAGCAACAATAAACGCTACAAAATATTTTGGTATTGAAAATAAATCAGGGTTAATAAAACAAGGATACATTGCAGATTTAGTTGTCTTAGACAAAAATCCGCTTTTAAATATTAAAAATATTGAAGCTATAAATTGTGTAATTAAATCTGGAAAACTGATTTCTAATGAAGAGATTCTTAAAGAATTAAAATCTATTAGAGAATATAATAAAAAGGTTAAATAATTATTTTTTATGCTTATCGTAAATGCTATAAATGCTTTCTCTCAAGAATAAAAAAACATACTTCTTAAGTCTACTTTTATGAAACAAATTCAACTAATCCTAGTATTAATAGTATCAAGCATTATTTATGCACAAGAAGTAACTTTTAATGTAAGTGACACCTATGTAGATCAACTTGGTAAAAACTCAGATGCTACAGGGTTTACACCTCTGTTTAAGTTAGACTCAGATGTTATACACAACCAACAAAAGAGTGCAAAAATTAAAAGATTTCCTAAAGCAATAAACAAATCAAAAACAGCATACGCTTTTCTGTATTTTAAAGGAGTTAAAAGTTCTTTATTTAAGGATGAACTAGTGTTGTTAATAGAAAATTACGAATCAAAAAATCCAACAATTTATATAGATAGAAATGGAAATTTAGATTTTACTGATGATGAATCGCCCATAAATCTTAATGGCAACATCATACTTAAATTAAAAAACAGTGATGATAATTCTGCCATATATCATTATAACATTTCTAAAAGCAAGATTCTTGAAAAATATGAAAGTAGAGTACGAAACAGATATGCACCTAGGTTTCCCAAAAGTAGTATTATTTCAACAACTAATTGGATTGCAGATAGACCTCATTTTGTAAGAGTTTCCAAAGAAACACTTAACGGAAAGCCCATAACTATTTTTCTTTTAGATACTTCTGCTGATGGATTATTCACGTTTCAAACAGAGTCATATGGGGATAGAATACTTATTGTTGAAGGCGAAATAGATATAAATAATGATATGACTTCGTTATTTAGACAAGCAGAACCCATAGACCACAATGCTGTTTTTGAACTCTACGGTAAAAAATACTATATAAAGAATGTTTCTAAAAATGGTAATTCGCTTACAATTGCAGAAACTGACAAGAAACCAAAGGTTGTGTTTAAAGAAGGACAAGATATATCTTCTTTTAGCATTAAACTGTTAGATGGTTCTTCTACAACCGTAAAAGATTTAATTAAAGAAAATAAACATTTAATAATTGATGTTGGAGGAACTTGGTGTGGTGGTTGTATTACTCAAGAACCAACTATAAAGAAAATATATGATAGCGGTAAAGCAAAAGTTATAGGCCTTTTTGATCATGATACTCCGAAATCTGTTGGTAGATATATCAAAAAGCATAATTTAAAGTGGCCTGTAGCACTGGTAAGCCCAGAATTTAAAAAAATGTTTAGAGTTATTTCTTATCCTACCTATATCATTGTTTCTCCAAAAGGTAAAATTGTTTTAGCAGATCGTAATTCAGAAAAAATAAAGGAATTTCTAAATAAATAAAGTTTAATTATTATGAATTTTTATGTCTTTAAAATGTGTAAACATATAAATTTCTGTACCTCCTCCATTAATTTTTCCAATTAATTGATTAGAAAAATCAGAGACTCGTATTTCATTTTCTGTTTTAAGTTTAAAGTTACTTATAATATTGCCTTTTTTTGATCTTGCATTAAGATTAGCCTTGACATTACTGGGGAGAGTAATATCTATCCTGCCACTATAACTACTAAATGCCATATATGAGTTTTGGTTAATAGAATTAAAATCAAATATTATATTTCCGCTTGTTGTATCAGCTGAAGCTATTCCTCTAATATTTGATCCAATAATATTGTCTCCAACATTTTTAAGCTCTAATTCTCCTTCAATTCCATTAACAATTATATCTCCATTACCTGTGGTCTTTAATATTAAATTAAATTTATAAGGAACCTTAATTTTAAAATTAACCGCATTTTTTGGTATTCTGTTTTTAACGGTAATTGTATTGTTTAAATTTTGTATGCTTAGCCTTGAAGAATAGTAATTATAAACTACACTATCGGGTGTATCACTACTAGATAATATGTCTTTATTATTATAAGATACCGCTATAATTACATCTTTTCCGTTATAACCCATTACATTTATTCCTCCCTTAACTTGTTTCAAAACTAATGTTCCAGATTGACTAGGACTATCTAACTTAACATGAAACACCTGATTGGCTGTTTGGGTTTGAGCTAAAACAACACTTTTAGAAAATAAAGTAAATAGTGTTAATATTATCAATACAATTGTTCTCATTTATTTAGTTTTTGTAACATCTTTAATATAAATATCTCCATTAGTAGTTTTAAAACTGTATTCAACATCACCTTTACCAACTTGTATTACAGGGTTTGTTGTGTATAAATAGTATGGTGTATCTGAATCACCTTCAATTTTAGTTTTTGTTGTAATACTTTTTTGACTTACAACATCAAAATCACAAAAAAACTCTGCATTCCCCATCTTATTTTCAAAAAGAATATTTGCATTTAAATCTTTTTGATATATTATATTAATATCACCATTTATTGATTGATAAGATGATTTCTTTTGAGGGTTAGATGTATAACTAATTTCTATTTTCCCATTAATTGTTTTAGCATTCGTTTGTCCTGAAATATTTTTTAAAAATAAATCGCCACTAATATTAGTTGCACTAATTAATTGTGCATCAATATTTTTTATGGTTATTTGCCCCTTACTTATATTTCTGACATCAACATTCATTTTTCGTGGAATTTTTAGGGTTAAATTCACTCTAAAATTATATTTCTTTTTAGGAGTATCATCTTTAAAATGAATCTTAAAATTTGAATCATAATAAAAGTAAGGTGATTTAGGATGAATAATTAATTTGTTATTCTCATTTGAATAAAACATAGACACCTCCTCGTTTCCTTGTTTTATAGATTGTTTGTCATCAGCACTGATTATTTTTTCAACTTTAAGGATTACTTTAGGACCACTATAACCCTCAATATTTATATTTCCGTAAATATTTTTTATAATTAATGATTTATTCTCTTGATCTTTAATATCAAAACTTTCTTCAATAGTTATTCTTTCTTGATAATTTTGACTGTTAATTGAAAAACTTGTAACAGATATTGCTATAATTAGTAATTTTCTCATAGTTTCTGATTTTTTAAAATTGTTGTAGATTTTTTAATTTCTTCTAGTACTGTAGGATCTAAGACTTTTATTTCTTTCAAAATTTCCATTTGCTTAATAATTTCTTCAGCTTTAAGAGATACCATTAATTCAATTATTTCCATTTGAATCATTGGAGATTCTTGGTTTGTAAGTGATTGAACTAAACCTTTTCTTATTTGTGGATTATCTTTAAAGCGCATTAAAGATTCGAGTGTTAAGAACCTGATGTTTGTATTAGTATCTTCATTAAGTGTTTTTAGCATTACTTCAATTTCTTTGTCATCTAACTGGGTAAGTTTATTCATTTCATTTACCCCTTTTATTCTTTTACTAAAAGAAGCTGCATTTAGAAGGCTTATTGCTAAATAATTACTTTGATTAGGCTGAATAGTTTTCATATCAACTTTTAATGAATCTGAAAGATGAAAGACATACACAAAAATTATAATGGGCAAAATAACAGCTAAAACTAATTTTGAGTAAGAAAAATTAACAGGATATAATTTGAAATAGTTTACAATATTATTAAATCTCGTATGCTTTTTATCACTGTATTCATGAAGCATCTTATAAAAACTTTGATCCATTGATGCTGTTGTTTCCAATTCATTATTATCCTCTGACAAAGCCTCCCACACTTCCTCTATATCTTCAAAATCCTTTCTAAAATCATCATTTTCAGATAGTGATTTTTTAAAATCATTCATATTTTTATTAGAAATATTATTTACCAAATAATCTACTGCTTTTTTTTCTAATTGTTCTTTATTAATCATGGCTTAAATATTTAATTTTTGCATAATAATTTTTAATTCTTTTAAAGCTCTATATACCTGTACTTTTACTGAGGCTTCTGTACAGTTAAGAATTTTAGCTATATCTCGATAAGGTAATTCTTGATATTTACTTAAAATGAGAACCTCTTTTTTATTTTCACTTAATCGGTTAAGTGCAATCTTGAGTAGTTTCTTTTCTTCATTTAAAAGAATTTTCTTATCTAAAGCTTCTACAATTAAATCGTTATGATTTTCTGTTTTAAATTCGACTTTTTCTAGGTGCTTTTTGCTCTTTCTATAATGAGTATAATTTTCATTCCTAGCAATTTTAAACAACCAACTTATAAATGATTCTTCACCTTTGTCCTTATATTTATGTTTAAATTTTAATACCCTAATAAAGACATTTTGAACCAAATCTTTACTTAATTCAGAATCATTATTTAGTTTGTAGAAATAGTTATAAAGTCTTTTTTTGTGCCTCTCATAAATTAGACCTAATTTTTCAAAATCCCCTTGCTTAACCTTAAGCATTAATTCATTGTCGTTCATCAAAAAAACAATTAATCTTTAAGAACCTTAAAACTATGTAACATATTTATTTTCAAATCCTTTACTTTTCTTTTATTTTTAAAAGGTTTATCTATATCTATTGGAATTATTCCTCTTGTAAAATCATTATTTAGTTGCAAATCCTTAAGAGTTAAGTCAAAATTTGATATGTTTTCATAGTAAGCAATTACGAGTTCATATCGCAGATCTGGACTAATATATACTAGATAGTCACTTAAAACTACATCTTCATAAATGTATCCTTTGTTCTTTAAATAGTTGTATGTGACTTCAATCTCTAAGCCTCTTCCTTTCCATTTTTTTATAAAGTTGCCAACATGCAACTTATTTACAACATCAATGTTTTCTTTCCCAAACCAGTAATTTCCTAGCCTTATAGAATCTTTATATCTTTTTTTATAAACATATTTTGTATGAGGAAGATATTCTTCAAACTGAAATGCGATTAATCTCTTTATTGAATCATTTTTTGTTTCAGCAAATAAAACTCTTTCTACAGCTGCTGACTCAAAAAGCTCAAAATTTAATTTCCCAATAAATTCTAATTTTTGGTTAACTTCAATAGTAATTTTAGGATTGTACTCTGAAAAAATGGTATTTTTTTTCACATTTCTGTTAGATTGATCTCCTATTAAGGAAAGTAATAATAGAGTAATTAAGTAAATATTTTTCATTTTATTATGTTGGTGTGTTTATATTGATAATCACAAAAAGAATAAAAGGTTACAATTTTTTTCGCTTTTTATAAAAACTCATTTATGAGACTTGTAATTATCAATTCTGTCAAAGTTTGTTATTTTATAAGGTTTCTTAATTTAGAACGTATAAAACATATTTAAAATGGCCTGTAACACCACAGTTAAGTCCAGAATATCAAAAAATGTTTAGAGTTATTTCTTATCCTACCTATATCATTGTTTCTCCAAAAGGTAAAATTGTTTTAGCAGATCGTAATTCAGAAAAAATAAAGGAATTTCTAAATAAATAATTCAGAAATCATTTTTTGCAACGTTCGTTTTTTTTTTTCGTCTTTAGAAAAACATAAACAAATTAACTAACATGTAAATTATGAAAAAAGTACTATTCACATTAATAATTTTAACCTCAATTAATAATTTTGCTCAAAAAAACAAAAATGCCGTTGCAATAATCGATAAATATATTGCCATGCATAATGATGGCTCAGATGAAGCAATTAAATCATTTATCAAAGAAACTTATGACCCTTCTCTTTATAGTAAAATTAAAAAGATAGATAGACATGTAGATTTTTATAAAAACGGTATCAATGATTTTGGAGACCTTAACCCAAAAGTGTATGAGGTTTATAAAGAAACACCTACAAAAATAATAGTTTATTTAATCAAAGAAAAAGATGATATAAACAACAAAAAAATAGATCCAAGATATATTTTATCAATGGAAATTGATTTAAGTCCAAAGAACCCAAAGTATCTAAGCAGAGGATTAGGCTTAGGAGCTCTTGTTTGTACAATAAAGTAATAAAACAAGAATTCTAACTTATGAAAGTATCCCAAAAAGTAATTCTAATATGTTTTCTTAGTTTTACTATAAATAATTATAGTCAAGAAACTAATAAGGAAAGTATCTCAAAAATAGGATTAGATTTTCCTAGCTTTAATCTTAAGGATTTTAAAGGAGTGTCATTCAGTCAAGATGTATTCAAAAGTAATAAAATAACGATAGTGGACTTTTGGGGTACTTGGTGTGGTCCTTGTAGACGTGCAATGCCAGAACTACAAGCATTGTATTCAAAATATAATAAACAAGGGTTAAATATTATTGGAATTTCTGTGCAAGATAAACCTAACAAACCAAAAGAATTTGTTGATAGTAAAGGTTTTACTTACCAGTTTTTAGAAAATGGCGATGAACTATTAAAAAAATTGAACATTGTTACGTTACCTACTATTATCTTAGTTGATAACGTAGGGAAAATTATTCTTATCGAAAAAGGCTTAAGAAAAGGTAGCATTGAAAATATTGAAAAAATAATACAAAAAGCAATTCAATAATATAAAAAGAATAATTTAAGTTTAAATGATGCTTCATAAATATAGTGAAATCTATCCTAGAATTTTATAAAAGTCTTGTGGCGACTTAAGTCGCTTAGTATGAAGAGTAATGACAATAAAAAAGATCAAAAGATAAAGTATACACAGAAATAGTTTTTCATTAAAAGTTAGATTAAATTAGCAGTATTTGAACTATACTTTAATATTTTTTATAATAGTCTTGCAAGGACTATTAAATTAATTATTATGAGAAAGCTAAATCTAGCACACTAGTTTTTTATTTTTATATCTGTTCCTTATTCACAAAATAAGTATTATAAAGCAAAGATACCTTCAGGAATCTTATAAAAAAGGCTTTGTTGTTCTTTTTTTTAAGAATATTTGAAATATAAATTCAATTTTAGCTTTTTTTTGTCTAAACTTAAAATATAAATGAAAAAATTAAAAATTACTTTATTAATCACTATCTGTTTTATTTCAATTACAGCTATTGCTCAATCCCCATCTGATTTAATTAAAGCAAATCAATCATTTAATAATAAAGACTGGAACAAAGCTGTAGAGCTTTATAGAAATATTGTTATCGAAAATCCATACAATGGTAATAACTGGTTTAAGCTTGGTTTTGCAGAAAGTAATTTAAAAAATTATAAAAAATCAATTAATGCTTATAAAAAAGCAGTAGAAAGTGGCAATGAAATTGCAACTTCATATTATAACATAGCATGTAATTATGCTATTTTAAATGATGTTGAAAATGCAAATCACTACTTAAAACTAGCCATTACTAATGGTTTAAATAATAGACAAAATTACCTCTCTAAAGACGAAGATTTAAAAAATATTAGAGACACAAAAGAGTTTAAACAACTTAATATACCAAATATACAAGAAGGTATTTCTAGAGTTGATGGATGGACAAAAGACATTAATTATTTGAAACATCAATTTGAACTTACCCATTATCAATTACATGATAAATACCCTTTAACAGAATGGAATACAGATTTTAAACAATTAAAAGCTATTATTCACAAACTAGAGGATTATGAAATTGTAGTTGAATTGATGAAAATTGCACACAAAACAGGTGCGGGTCATTCATACATAATACCTCCATTTTTTGGAAAAAATCACTTTCACCAAATACCTATAGAACTATTTGAATTTAGTGATGGAATATTCATTAGAAAAACCTTACCTAAATATAAAAGTTTATTAGGTAAAGAAATTATTGCAATTAATAATGTGTCAATTGAAGAGCTATTATCTAAGGTATCTACAGTTGCAAATCCAGAAAATAAAATAATGAATAGATGGACAAGCCTATTTTATGCTACTTTACCTGAAGTATTAAAATCTTTTAATAGTGCAAAAGACCTCTCTAAAACAATTATTCATTACAAAGAAGATAACGGAAGCAAAAAAGTGCTTACTGTTGAAAACCAATTATTTTCTCCAGAAATAATAACAAGTAGAGGAACTCCTAAAGGTTGGATTTCTATTGATACAGGTGTTAAACCTTTGTATTTATCTAATCCAGAGAAAAAGTTTTGGTACAAATATTTAAATGACTCTAAAGTTGTTTATTGTCAAGTAAATGAAATCCGAAATGATAAAGATAAATCACTAAAAGAGTTTGGAGAAGATTTAGTGAAATTCATCAACGAAAATGAAGTAAATTCTTTGGTCTTAGATTTGAGATTAAACAATGGAGGAAATGGACAATTAAACCGAGATTTTTTAGTCTCGCTTATACAATGTAAAAAAATAAATAAACCTGGTAAGTTTTTTACAATTATAGGGAATAAAACATTTTCTGCAGCAATACTTTTAGCAACACAGTTAGACCAATTTACAGAAACCATTTTTATAGGTGAACCAACTGGAGGAAGGCCAAGTCATGTAGGCGATGATAATCAAATTAGCCTACCTTATTCTGGGTTACTTGCTTCTTCTGCAAAAACATTTTGGCAAAGTCCTGTTAGTTATGATGACCGTAATTGGATTGCTCCTGAAATTTATATAAAACCAAGTTCAGAGCAGTATAAAAAAGGAAATGATTCTTGTTTAGATTTATTGTTGAAAATGTTTCAATAAATAGTAACTACCCCATTAAACAGGTAAACAATATAAATACTATTTGCTATATTAAAATACAAAGCCTTACTATTTCTAGTAAGGCTTTGTAGTATTCTTAAACTTATTGTATTATTTTAAATGTTTGTTTATCATTTTCTTTGCTTGTTCAAAATCATTTGAATCAAAAGATTGAGCAGATTGGATAATCTTTCCTGTCTTATCTAAAACATACAATGTTGGGTATGATTTTACCTTAAAAATTTCTGCAATACCATCTCCATTAGGAATGTGTACATAGCTATATCCTTTTCTTTTAAAATAATTTTCTGCGGCTAGCGGTGTTCTTTCTCCGGCAGAAATACCTATAATAACAACTTCTTTATTGTTTTTATACAATTGTTGTAATCTATCAATAAGAGGCATTGCCATAATACAAGGAGGACACCAAGTACCCCAGAAATCAATTAAAACAACTTTTCCTTTTAGTTGATCAGAAGAAAATTTTTCTCCATTTTGTGAAGCTCCAGACCATTTTGGAGCAAGGCTATTCAATTTTAGTAAATTGCCTTTATGTGTAATATCTTTTTGGGTTTCTTGATAGGTACGTTCTTTTGTAGGAAGACCTTTATTTGTTAAAGAAAAGTACGATTTCGGATAATTCTTGTTGAGTTGCTTTACAGAAATAGTTTTATAGACAAAGTTATCTGTATAAAATGTTGGTAATTTAGATTCACTATCTATCCAAAAAATATCACCTGCTTTTATTTGTTTTCCCTTACTAACAGGAACCCATTTGCCATCTTTTTTTTTCATTAGAGCTCCCATCGCACTTTTAACTTTATGATACTTCTTTCCATTTATAACCTCATCCTCTATATATTGAAATTCACCAAAAAGACGAGCTTTAGGCTTGTACGGAATCTCTTGTGAAAAATGACGAATATGTAGCATAAATAAATGCTGTTGTAATAAACCCGCTACTATTCCTTTTGTTGGTTTTGTATATTTTCTCACTTTGCTTTTTCCTCGTTGAAATAAAAACTGACTTCCATCATAGGAAAAAGAAAAAGGCTCTGTAACTCCCCTTTCTTTAATTGTACCCGTTGCTTTCATCATGGCTTTACCAAAACCTATATCTTTTACATCAGCTTTTTGTTGGGTTATATTTACGTTAATAGTAGGGCGACCATATCCATGTTTTCCTTTTGCACCCTTTTGAAGGATTTCATATTCTATTGAATTAATTTTTTCACATGCTTCTTTAGAGGCTTGTAAAATGTTTTCCTGTCCCAAAACGAATCCTGAGCAAAAAATTAATAAGAGTAATAAGCGGGTTTTCATAAGGTTTGTTTTTTATATTATTTAATTACGAATTTTATCGTAGCAAACCTAAATTAAATCAAATAGAGTTAATGTTAAAAAAAACATAAATAAGTTTTTTCTTTTTATTAAAAGAAAAGACGCGGCTTTTAATAAGAGCTATTATTTACAAATATGAAAAAGAATAGAATATAAGTTATCAGATAAATAACCAAAGTTCTATATTAAAATATAAAGCCTTACTATTTCTAGTAAGGCTTTGTAGTATTCTTAAACTTATTGTATTATTTTAAATGCTTGTTTATCATTTTCTTTGCTTGTTCAAAATCATTTGAATCAAAATCTTTAGTAGATTGTATAATCTTTCCTGTCTTATCTAAAACATACAATGTTGGGTATGATTTTACTTTAAAAATTTCTGCAATACCATCTCCATTAGGAATGTGCACATAGCTATATCCTTTTCTTTTAAAATAATTTTCTGCCGCTAGCGGTGTTCTTTCTCCAGCAGAAATACCTATAATCACAACATCTTTATTGTTTTTATACAATTGCTGTAATTTCTCAATATTTGGCATTGCTTTAATACAAGGAGGACACCAAGTACCCCAAAAATCAATTAAAACAACTTTTCCTTTTAGTTGATCTGAAGAAAATCTTTTTCCATTTTGTGAAACTCCAGACCATTTTGGAGCAAAACTATTCAGTTTTAATAAACTACCTTTATCTGTAATATCTTCTTGGGTTTCTTGATACGTACGTTCTTTTACTGGAGTATTTTTATTTGCTATAGAAAAATACGATTTCTGATAATTCTTGTTGAGTTGCTTTACAGAAATAGTTTTGTGATCAAAGTTATCTGTATAAAATTTTGGTAATTTAGATTCAATATCTATCCAAAAAATATCAGCTGCTTTAATTTGTTTTCCCTTACTAGCAGGAACCCATTTACCATCTTTTTTCATCATTACAGTTCCCATCGCACTTTTAACTTTATGATATGTCTTTCCATTTATAACTTCATCCTCAACATACTGAAATTTACCAAATATTCTATCTTTAGGCTTGTACGGAACCTCTTGTGAAAAATGACGAATATGTAGCATAAATAAATTTTGTTGTAATAAACCCGCTACTATTCCTTTTGTTGGTTTTGTATATTTTTTCACTTTGCTTTTTCCTCGTTGAAATAAAAACTGACTTCCATCATAAGAAAAAGAAAAAGGTTCTGTAACTCCCCTTTCTTTAATTGTACCCGTTGCTTTCATCATGGCTTTACCAAAACCTATATCTTTTACATCGGCTTTTTGTTGGGTTATTTTCGCGTTAATTACAGCGCGTCCATATTTTCCTTTTGCAGCTTTTTGAAGGATTTCATATTCTATTGAATTAATTTTTTTACATGCTTCTTTAGAGGCTTGTAAAATGTTTTCTTGTCCCAAAATGAATCCTGAACAAAAAGTTAATAAGACTAATAAGCGGATTTTCATAAGGTTTGTTTTTATATTATTATTTAATTACGAATTTTGTCGTAGTAAACCTAAATCAAATTATACAGAGATAATGTTAAAAAAAACATAAATAGATTTTCTTTTTGTTAAAAGCAGAATTAAATACTTTTGTAAATAGGGTAGTCTTGTGAAATCAAAATTCAAAAAAACAAATAATTTTGGGCTACCATTTAGCAATATTTAAACGACTACTAGCTTGGTAGGTTGATACATTTATATCATAAAGCTACAATCATGAAAAATTATCTTTTACTTTTTGTATTTTTAATAACCAATTTTGCATTCAGCCAATCCATTAATATTGGAGCAAAGAAAACTATCTTTTCTAATACATTAAATGAGGAAAGAGAATATTATATTCATTTACCAGAGAGATATAATGATAAAAATTCATATCCTGTACTTTATGTCTTGGATGGTGATGAATATTTTTGGCTAGCAGCTTCCACTGTAAGATATTTTTCAAATAGAGGTTTTATGCCTGAAACAATTGTTGTAGGTATTAATAATAGACAGAATAGAGATAGAGATTTCACACCAACAAAAGATAATTATTCGCCCACAGGTGGTGGAGCTGAAAACTTTTTAGCCTTTTTAACAAAAGAATTAATACCAACCATAGAAAAGGAATATAAAACAAAATCACACAAAACTTTATATGGTGCTTCTTATGGAGGACTCTTTGCTTTATATACACTATTTAATCATCCTGATTCTTTTGATAATTACATAGCTATAAGTCCAAGTATTTTTCATGATAAAGGCTTAGTTTTTAATCACGCAATTGAGTATTTTAATAAAGCCAATCATACTGGTAAATATGTTTTTTTATCATTAGCTGATGAATCTTGGACAGAAATGCGTTTAAGTTTTGGTAATATGATTACATTGTTTAAAAGCAAAGCATTAAAAGCTAATATAAGGTGGGATTATCGTTATTATAACGATGAGACACATGAATCTACAAAGTTAGTAGGACTAAATGATGGTTTAAGAAAATTACATCAATCATGGTTTGTTCCTTTTTATCAAAGAGACAGAGGAATTGTTGGATTAAAAGATCATTATAGTATGTTAAATGAGCAATATGGATATCCTATTGAAATTCCTGAAAGTCTAGTTAATAGAATAGCTTATAATAATTTAAGAGATGGGAAAAAAGAATCTACAGGAAGCCTTTTTAAATATAATGTAGAACATTTTCCTAATTCCCCTAATGCCTATGATAGTTATGGTGAGTTTTTTGAAAGACAAGAAAATTATAAGGAAGCAAAGAAATATTACGAATTAGCAGTATCTGTAGCAAAAAAGAATAATCAAGACCAAACACCTTACATAAAGAGTCTAGATAGAATAAATAAAACTATTAAAAAAGAAAAAAAGGATTAAAATTAACAATATTTAAATGTTCAATTCAAAAAATATAAATTAGTATTATTCGTTGCTTAAATTGTATATTTATTTATAAAAAAATCGTTAAAAAGATAATAGCTTTCTTTATTAGTATTAATTATGAAAAAAATAATTGTATTTATCTTAGTATTGTTTATTACCAGTAATGTTTCATTTGCCCAAGAACTTAGGAGAAGACCAAATTTGGGTGTGTCTCTAAAGCCATTAACTCCAGAGCTAATTAAGCAATTTAATTATACTGGTAATGTCAAAATGTATGTTAAAAAAGTCATCCCAAATACAACGGGTTCAAGTCTGAAAATAATGGATAATGATATCATTATTGATTATGCTGGTGTTGAAATTGGTCCAGGTTTCTATGAAACTATAAAGACTAATTTTCGAGAAGGAGATAACATAACAGCAACTGTTTTTAGAAATGGTAAAATAAAAAAACTTAAAGGAAAAGTAGTTGGAACAGTTAAAGAAACTTCTAATGTTGCAGATATTACCTATGACTATGTAGATTATAATGGTGGCAAATTAAGAAGTATAATCTGGAAACCTAAGAATACCTCTAAAACCAAACTTCCTGCGATTTACTATGTTCAAGGATTTAGTTGTGCATCTGTTGAACAAATTTTTAATAATAGTAATAGTTCTATAAAGCAATTATTAGAAGGGTTTGTTAAAAAAGGCTACATAGTATATAGAGTTGAGAAAATTGGCATGGGTGATTCAATGAATAATCAACATTGTGTGGAAGTAGATGTACAAACAGAAATAAAAGGATTTAAAGAAGGACTAAAGCGATTAAAAAAATACGATTTTGTTGATGCTGACAATGTGTTTATTTGGGGACATTCTTTAGGCGGTCAAGAAGCGCCTTTTATAGCTGAAGGTATTGGGGTTAAAGGTATTATTGGATATGGGTATGTAGCTAAATCTTGGCATGATTATATTATGGATCTTATTACTGTACAATTACCAATGATTAAAAATCTTAGCTATGGTGCTATGCAAGACAGGTTAAATGATTTTAGAATGCCGCTGTATGATTTTTTTTATAAAAAGGAATCTTTAGAAAAGATAGTAGCAAAATACCCTAAAAAGGACTTACAATTCCTTTCTGAGGTTTTGCAATACAATGGAAAAACCTTGCTTGGTCGTACTCCAAAATTTTTGCAAAGTTTAAATAGTTTAAATGTTCTTCAAAAGCATCAAGAGATTAAAATACCAACCTTGGCATTATATGGAAGTTCAGATTTGGCAGCAATAGATGGTGATAAAGGTGTTCAGTTAATTGCGGCAGCTATTAATCAAGTATCTCCAGGTAATGGCTATTATCAAATTATTCCAGATACTAATCATCATTTATCTAAAGTAGGTACTATGGATGATAGTATTGAAGTGTTAAAGTCTAAACAAACATGGCAAAATGCACAAGTAAATTTCAATATGGAAATTGTTGAGATTACACATAATTGGATTAAAAATCTATAACGAATTCTCAAATAATTATTTTACACTTACCTCATAGATATTGATGTATATCTAAATCTTCATAAAAATGAAACAATTATAGGATGTTTTATAGTTGTTCTAAACATACTTTTAACTAAGTTTCTGTTTTTTTAATTAAACATTTCTCAAAAAAATATTTAATTAAGAAAACACTTTTGTAAATTTTACAGGTCTTTATAATAAGAGCACAGATGAAAACTAGTTTGGAAGAATTAACCGATGAGAAATTAATGGAAATGGCATCTAAAGGAAACTCAGATGCTATGTCTCATATCTTTAACAGATATAAATTGAGGCTGTACAATTTCTTTTATCAAATGGCAGCAAAAAAGGTTATTTGCGAAGAACTTACGCAAGAAACATTTTATAAAGTAATAAAGTATAAAAATTCTTACAAAGGAGGTAAATTTTCATCTTGGATTTTTAGAATAGCTAGAAATAATTTTTATGATCACTATCAAAATACTAAGAAAACACAACCATTAGAATCAATAGAATTTGCATTAGGAGAATATGATGAAGATACTTTAGATGAGGATATAATACATTTAATGAACGTAATAAATACACTTAAAAAGGAGGACAAAGAAATAATAATTATGAATAGACTTCAGAAAATGAAGTATGATGAAATAGCAGAAATTACAGGAAGCAGTGCTATAGCTGTAAAATCTAGAGTTCATAGAATTATTAAAAACATGAGAACCCAATATTTTAAAACCTTGTAATTATGAAATGTATACATATTGAAGATAAAATTGTTGATTATATAGAGGTTAATTTATCAGAACAAGAAATTGAGCTTATTACAAATCACATTCGTACATGTGAAAGTTGTAAAAATACTTTAGAGCAAACAAAAGAAATGTTGAACAAATTTAATCTCATTCCTGATTTTGAGTTGTCGGAAGATTTAAACAAAAATTTAGATGAAATGCTTGAAAGTGAGGAGAAATTAGCGTTAAGAAATGGAATAGTTAGTTTAGGTAACAATAAAGTTTGGGGAAATGTTTTTAAAATTGCAGCTAGTATATTTTTTCTAATGTTTGGATATGTTGCTAGAGGTTATATCGAGAGAGATGCTCAACAAAATATAGCAGTAAATGAAAATCAGCAAAGAAATAAAAAATTGATGCTAGGAATGATGGAAAACAACTCACCTAGTGAAAGGATAAAAGGGGTTGGATATTTTGAAGATTTTAGAAATCCAGATATTAAAATAATTGAGGCATTAGTGGATCGTATGAAGAATGATTCAAATAGTAATGTTCGCTTTGCAGCAGTAGAGGCTCTTTCCACCTTTTCTGAATCTGAATTAATTAAGTCATCATTAATTGATGTATTGAATTTGGAACCAAATCCAAGCATACAAATTGAAATTATTAAAATTTTAGTTTCTTCTAAGGATAAAAGAGCTCTGGCACCTATGAAAATTTTATTAGGAAAAGCTAACACGACTAAATACGTTAAAGACCGAATTAATATTGCGGTTTCAGCATTATTATAAATTATTAAAATAAAAAAAAATGAGAAAAATAACAATTATAGTTTTAGCCTTTTTTTGCATCTCTATATGTACATCGCAAGAAAATTATAAGCAATCGTTAGATGGAGTTAAAAGAGTAAAGATATATACTCAAACAAATGTAAAAATTACTGTTGGTTCGTCTAATGATATCATTATTGGAGATTATAAAGATTGTAAAGACTGTAGAAAAAATGACCGAATAATTAATGACAAAAATAAATCAAAAAAATTACGACCTATTTATGCCAATGGAAATGATAATACAGGATATGGTTTACAAGTAAAAAGAGAAGGGGATTTATTAGAAATACTGGATTTAAAATCAGCCTATCAGCGTAATCCTGGATTAAGAATAATTCTTCCACAAGGAATTAGTATTTCACTTAACTGTGGGCAACTAGATGGTCATGCTGTAATTGAAGGATTCTCTTCTGAAATTGATGTTGAAACCCACGTAGGAAGAATTGATTTAATAGATGTTTCTGGACCCATAACAGCAAACAGTTTAGCAGGAGAGGTAAACATTATTTTTAATGCTGTTAATCAAAAAGGACCAACAACGATAAGAACTTCAGGATCAAACATTGATGTTACTTTACCTAAAAACACGAATGCAAATATTGAATTAAGATCGGATCAAGGTGCTGTATTTACAGATTTTAATTTTAAACCTATAAAAAAAGATGGTTTAAGAGCTATTGGGGCAAATCGAAGAATAAAAAGCAGTATTAACAAAGGAGGAGTAAGTATAAAAATAAGTTCACACCTTGGAAATATATACTTAAGAAAGAAAGAATAATCAACAAAAACATAAGAACAATCTAAAAGCTATGAGATGACTAATTATTTCATAGCCTAGAAAAAACTGTCCAACTTTAAAATAGAACATAATGAATACTAAAAAATTAATAATTCTTGGTCTACTTATATTTAGTGGAATTTACATTAGTAATGCACAAGATTATGCAAAAAAAATTGAAGAGTTATTGGAAGCCAATGTAAAAAGTTCTAAACCATTTAGTGGCTCAATACTTGTCGCTCAAAAAGGGAAGATTATATATCGCGGTACTTTTGGGTTTTCTGACTTAAAAAAAGGAACTAAAAACACTGTAGATTCAAAATACTTCATCGGTTCGATAACTAAACTATATACTGCGGTTGCAATACTTCAACTCGTAGAGCAAAAGAAAATTGCATTAAATGACAAACTTTCTAAATGGTTACCAGAAATTAATGGCTCAGACAAAATTACAATTCATCATTTATTAACGCATCAATCAGGCTTAGTTAGAGATTCCCATCAAGATTACAACGCAGAAGTCACCTATCAAGAAAGATTATT